>TARA_R110001583_G_scaffold195118_1_pt1 | contig 223017 bp, 219 predicted proteins | sample TARA_R110001583 | Tara Oceans TARA_R110001583 (sample SAMEA4398432) | marine metagenome | biome: Polar Biome; feature: [MES] marine water layer (ENVO:01000295) within the mesopelagic zone...; material: water (ENVO:00002006), including particulate matter (ENVO:01000060) such...
GATTTACCCCGCCAAGTGGGTCAATTCTGGTTGGCCGTCAACAGCGAGTCCTTGCGTAACGCAGATTTGGTCTTGTCCTCGGCCACACCCAGGCGTGCCTTGCTGTGCTGGGCGATGTAGGCGTTGAGGTAGTCCTTCTTGAGCTGGGCCAAGGTTTGCCGATATTCGGCGGCATGCTGTGCGTTGCGGTCCAGCGCGAGCTTATCGAGGATGTCCTTGCGTGCGCTTTGCGCCTGCTTGACCCAGGTGTGATCGCTGGACAGCACCATCTCGGCTTGCGATAGATAGGCGGCTGTGCTGCCCAACTCGGTCACCAGCTCCAGCAGCTTTTCGACAGCAGCGAGGACCTCGAGGTTTTTTTTCTGGGCGTCGATATCGTCGGAGCCGATGCGCAGGTTCTTCAGTTTGCCGACAGTGTTGTACGGCGTTAGCCCCTCGGTGAAGGTCTTGAGCGCTTCGAGGCGGATGCGCCAGTCACGGATTTCGTCATCCGTAAGCAGTGGCTTGCCCCAGAAGGTCAGCTTGCCTTGCAAATCGGTGCCCGCCGTCAAGACACGACCGACCAGCTTGGAGATGGCTTCAAGAAGTTGCTTGACCGGTTCTTCGGAACCCTGCGTGGCCAGTTGCGCCAAGCCGGGTGAGAGGCCGAGCAGTTCGAACAACGATCGCAAAACGGCGACGTTGATCTCCTTCGGTGCTTCGACATGCTTGAACTGTTTGAGCTCATCGAGGCCGCGCTCGGCCAACAGCGTGATCTTGCCGGAGTCGATCTTGTCGCCCGTGATGGCCAGCACGATATCGCCGGAGTAGACGAGGCCGCCCAGTACGGCTACCAGAAGGTCTGGCTCCAAACGGAATTTCACCGGGTGGAAATACTCCACGTCGGTTTGTCCGTTCAGCAATTCGCTGCGGTTCAATACCTGGCCATGTCCCTTGGCCTTCAGGCGGTTGAGCACTTCTTGCGAGTAACGCGAGCGCCCTGGCTCGATGCGGTCGCCATCCAGCATCTCCAATGCGTCGAGAATTGCATTGGCGTCCTTGGTGCGGGTGCCGCCGGCCAGTGCCTTCAACGCATTGCCGACCAACTGCTTGCGGTTGGACTCGGTCACCAGCACCGGGAACGTCGGGTATTCGGGCGAAACCTCGGCAAACTGTTGGCTGAGCGCCAGGCCAGATACGACGTTGACGATGTCGCGGAAGTTGGCGCGCTCGTCGCCGCCAAGGCGAAGCCTGTCTCGAATGTTGACCCCTGTGGCCCATCCTTGAAGGGTTTTGGTCTTGCCTTGATAGCTGACTTCGAAAGCGGTCATCTGCTTTTCCTGCAGCCACTTGCTCATGTCGCGCAGAGCATCTTTGGCCTTGTCCAGGTAGACGGCCTTTGCGCCGCCACTCGCGGTGGAGGCGAGGTCCTGCGCGGCGGCGTAAAAAGCTAGATGGCGCTTGATGGCCTCGTCCAGACCTTTGAGACGGATGAAAACCTCATCCGACTTGTTTTCGTCGCGGAAGCGGGGCGGCTCGAAAGGCTGAATGAAGTAGACATAGAAGTCCCGCTCGGGCTGGGCGGTGGGTCGATCATTCGGAGCGCCGAAGAACAGATAACCGTTGCGGTCGACGCGACGTTCTTGCCACTCGATCTGGTATTGCCAGATCTGATGGCCGGTGACATAGGTGCTCTCGTCGGTGCGTTCCATCAATTGCTTGATGGCGCCGTAGTAGGCACGGTCGAGCGCATCGTCGGACAGGGCTTCGGCACGCTTTTCGATCTGCGCGTCGTAGTCGACGTCCTTTTTGAGGTCGAGGTAATACTGCTCGGTGTCCGGAGCCTTGGAGATGAACTGGCCGTTGACCGTTTTGACGATCTCCCGCAGGGTGGTCTGCACAGCGGTGAGCAGATCGTCGGCCGGGTCGCCACCCATGTCCTCGATGCCGGGCTGGTACAGGCAGAGCGTGTCGCGCAACTCGGCAGCGGTCGGTCCGACCGGAACGTAGATGTCACCGCCCGTGGTGAGTCGATGCACGGACAGGCCGGCAATCACGCGTTGCGCCATAGGCCGGTAGGCCGGGCGGGTGAAGGCCTTGAGCACGCGCTCTGCCAGAACCTCAGAGACCTTGAGGACGGGGCCAATGCTGGGGTCGGAGCGCAGCACTGAGTTGGAGGTCACGGTCTCCCAAAACTTGTCGTACCCGATGAGCCCCGGGCGATCGTCGGGAACATCGTCATTCAAGACGGCCTGGATCTGGTCGCGCAGGGTGACCAGTGCGCCGCGCTTCTCGGTGAAGATCAGCCGCTCGAAGGTGCCGATGTACTCGGGGTGAACAGGGAACAACCGCACGTACTCGTCCATGCGCTCGTTCATCGAGGTATAGAACTTGGCGAACTTGGTGAGATAGGTCCGTATCTTGTTCTGCTGGTCAGCGGTTTTCTTTAGCAGGCGCTCGGCGACGACGAAGCTGACGTCTTGCCGTGCCAGCAGCACTTGCGTGAAGCGGTCTTTCACACGACGCAGGCTGTCGGCGACGTGCTGGAAACGGTTGCTGTCGAAGATGGCTTCCTGCACGCCGGCGACGAAGCGGAAACGCAGGTGCTTGGTGACTTCACCGATTTCACGCAGGAACGACAGGTCTAGCACCAAGTCGTGATCCTTGCGGGAACGCAGGTAGTCGAGAAACTCGTCGACCACCAACAGCACGCCGTGGTTGGGGTGAACCTCGGCAAACGCGGCCATCATCTCTTCGAACGCGGCCTTGTTGTTGACTACCTTGTCGGCGGCCGGGAACGAGTAGCTGACACCGTTCTTTTCAAGGAAGAGCTCAAGCTCCTGGGTGATGATGTCCCGAAGCGACATCTGGCTGGAGATCTCGATGCGGTGAACCTTGAACTTGCCCGCGATCTTTCCCGCCGCTTCTGCAACCTTGGGGTGGCGGATCATGGGCTGGTAGGCCGCGTCCTCAGCGACAAGGGACAGCACCGACATCAAGTGCGATTTACCGGTGCCGTAGTTGCCGACCACCAGCACGCCCATGTGGTCGACGGACTCGTCGAAGGAGAGTTGCGGAATCATCTGCTTGGCGATCCGCTCGGCCATGTCGTCGGACATGACGTAAGTCGCGACGAGCTTCTTGGCCTCGTCCGGACGATTGGCGTCGAGCAGTTGGATGACCGATTCGATCGGTTCGAATTGAATGAGATCGCCGTAGCGCATATTTTTCTCTCTTCCCTATTTACTGAATTTCGAATGGGACCACGCCAGCAAGGCTGTAGTCCTGATGTTCTGGGTGACCCATGTCGGCATACGTCAGCCGACCCGTTCTCGTATCGCCCTGCAACTCGCCCGGCCAAACCGCCACGACGCGTTTCGCGTGTGCGTGACGCTTCAGCAGATCGAGCGGGTCGAGCTGAAGCGAGCGGTCGAACAAGAGTTCGATGTTGTCCAGCAGCAGCAAGTCACCAGAGGCATGCTGATCGGCCAGCTCACGCAGGATCGTCGTGGTCTGCAGGTGGCGCTGTCTTTGCGGCATGCCCGCGAGACGACCACCCAACTCAGCCCCGATATTCAGCGGCGTGACCCCCTTGCTCTTTGCGAGGGAGTGCAGCAATGCCGTCTTGCCGGAATTGGGCGGCCAGATGAGCAGGACGAGCTTGCTCTGCAGTGCCCCGACCTCATCGACCAGGCGCTCGAGCTTTTCGATCATTCCTGCCTCCTTCCGGGTCTGACCCGGAGAAGGAGCTGCAGGTGTGTAGTCGGCTGACGGCTTGGCATGAGTCACTCGAAAAGGCTGGACTGCTTGAGGATGTAGCCCGCAGGTTTCTTCTGCTTCTCGATCACTCCCTCGTCGGCCAGTCGCTGCAACCACGCCTTGGCTTGCGCAGTGGTCACGTCTAGGGCTGCCGCGACTTCCGCGTCCTTCATCGGGGTCTTGAGCAGTAGCGTGATCGCCTCTCGGACCGCCGCAAAAAGCGCATCCGCTGGCGTTGCTGGCGCCGACACCGTCGGGCTGGCTGGCTCCGGCTGACCCTCGGGCGGTGGCGAAACCAATGCGGAAGGTTCGGGCATCGGTTCAACGGGTTCGCTGCTCGCTGCTTCGGCAGGTGGCGGCGCTGACTCACTCGGTACTTCGATTGCCGGCGGTGGCTCTGCGACCGAGGGTGTCGAGGGGGTAACCTCCGTCACCCCGTCTCCAGAAAACAGGGCAAGTCCTGACTGCGGAGACGGCACAGGCGTGGGCTCAACGACCCCAAACACACTCTCGAATGCATCGGCGTCTTGCGGGCTCGGCCAGGGAAGCGCCCCTTTGCTGCGCAGGGCGTCGAGTCCAGGAGACGAACCGCCCGTCGATCGAACGTACACGGGCACGAACTTGAGCTTGTCCAGTTGCTCGATGGCGCCAGCCCACGTGCCGCCCTTGTTGAGATCAGAGCTGACGACCAGCGAGGCATCGGAAAGCGCATAAATCAGCTTGTTGCGCTGCATGGCGTTACCGACGTTGAACCCCGCGCTCGGGTCGTAGGGTGAAATCAGCACCAGTTGACCATCGAGTAGCAGGTTGCGGTGCTCGCGGTTCATGGTTGTCTTTTCCAGGCTGTCCGCGAGGACACCACTGACCTTGCCCCCGGCTTCAAGCGCACCTCGCATCGCGGCCTGGTCAATGCCTTTCGCTCCCCCCGATACGATCGCCCTTCCAGACCGCGCAGCCAGTCGGCCAACAGCCATCGTGTAGTCGATCAACGAATCATCGACATGGCGAGATCCGACCACAGCGAGCCCACCCGACTCCAGCAAGCCCATGTCGCCGCAGCCGTACAGCACTGCCGGGGCGTCTTCACGCAGACGGGCCTTGAGTCGGCGGGGGTACTCGGTATCCGCGCGACTGACCACCCAGATGGCACGAGCTTGCCAACGCTCGATGACTTGGCTGAGGAGGAAACCTCGCCCCAGCAAGCGCTGCAGTCGAGCTTCATCAATCACCGGCTGGCAGGCACGTAGGAGGTCGGCCGCATCGGGCGACACGAGGTCCGCAGGCTGGCGCTGTATCTCCCGCAGGTGACGGGCGAGGCGCTTGTATTGACCCGGCGACAGGAGCTCCGAGGACGACGTGCCGCGACCAGCGATCAGCGGCGCCGTCAGCAGCAGGATTGCTTGGGTGTTGGGGGACAAGGTAGGGGTCATTCGTCGTGCCCCGTTTGTGAGAGCGCCATCGGCCATACGTCACCGCTTCCGCTCTTGCGTAGCAGCCACGCAGCCACGGTCAGCGTCCAGCGCGAGTCCACCATGTCATCGACCAGGAGCACCGGACCACGCGGTACCGGCTGACCATTGATTTCGAGCGAGCCGTCGATGTTGCGCGCCTGTTGTGTACTGTTTGCCATCGTTTTCTGTTCGGGCCTGTTATCTGTTTTCGCAATGACCACATAGAACGGCAGACCCAGAGCCGCAGCCAAGCGCTTCGCAAAATTCGGGACGAGATCAGGATGACGCAGCGATGGAATGCACGTCACCCAGGTCGGTTTGGGTTGGGGATTCCATTCGCGAACCATCTTCACGCATGCCCTAACTAGGTCATCGGCGAACTTGCCGTCGTGATACTTGCCTTGGCGGACCAGGCAGCCCCATCCGGCGTCACCCCATACGCACAGGGCCTTTCCGGGCTGCGCTTGGAAGTTGATGGTCGTGTTGCTGGCAATGCCGTACTGAGGCATACCGCCGACCGGCCACTTCTTGCGGGGTTCGATGGGCAGGCTGGTGCGCCGAAGAAATGCGATGGCGTCCCGAACCAATGCCTCATTCACGCCAGTTGGTAGCGGGGGAAGCGCTGGCTCGGTGACAACACTTGGATCACCGTCGAGCGCGCCGATCAGAAAGCCCATGTGCTCACCGAAGGGCAGACTGACGTAGTCCTGCATCTGCTGATGTTCGTCACGCCGCAAGGCGGTGAGTCGCTCGGCGCGCGCCCAGAACCCCTCGCTCAGCGTGGCTGCCGTGAGCTGCCACTTGGTGCCCTGTTTGGCGATGGGCGCCGGTGCTTCGAGGGAGAGCAGCGCGATCGTCTTGTCGACGCGCCCCTTGCTCAGATTGACGCGGCTGAGTAGATCAGGGACGGACAAGCCGTCTTCTTCTTCCTCAAGAGCTCCTAAGACGTCGGCAACCTCCTGGCGGGTCGGGAAGGCGCTGCGGATGAACCAGTCGGTGATGTCTGACTCTTCTTGGCCGCTGAGCAGGACGCCGTAGGCGGAGGCCAGCGCGCGCCCGGCGCGTCCCACTTGCTGGTAGTACGCAACGACGGAACCAGGCATCTGGTAGTGGATGACGAAGGCCAGATCGGGCTTGTCGTAGCCCATGCCCAGCGCCGTCGTTGCGACCAGTGCTTTGACCTCGTTGTTGAGCAGAGCCTGTTCCAGCGCCTCTCGACGGTCGCCCGTTTCGCCCGTGTAGGCCTCGACATTGAAACCCCGGGTCTTGAGCCAGTCGGCGACTTGGTTGGCGTCGCGCACCGTCAGCGTGTAGATGATCCCGTGGCCCTGCAGTGTGGCCAGCTGCTCCGCCAGCCAGGCAAGGCGCTCGGCCTGGCTGGGCAAACGGATCGTTTGCAGGGAAAGCGAAGTCCGATTCAAGTCGCCGCGCGAGACGTCCAGCTTGGGGCCAAGCACGGCAGCAAGATCCTCCATGACGCGGTTGTTCGCTGTTGCCGTGGTGGCGAGCAGTCGCAGGTTGGGCGGCAGCGTTTTGACGATCCGCTCCAACAGGCGATAGTGAGGCCGGAAGTCGTGGCCCCAGTCGGAGATGCAATGTGCCTCGTCGATGACCAGCATCGAAATCTGTGCGGCGATGCCAGCCAGAACCTGCGTGCGGAAGCGCTCGTTCGCCAGGCGCTCGGGCGAGATCAAGAGAATGTCGATTTCCCCACGAGCCAGCTTGGCCTCGACTTGGGTCCAGTCGTCGACGTTGTCGGAGTTGATCGTGGCCGCGCGCACGCCCATGCGCTCTGCTGCGGCGATCTGATTCCGCATCAGCGCCAGCAGCGGCGAGATCAATAGCGCCGGACCGTTGCCGTCGTCGCGCAGAAGCTTCGTCGCGATGAAGTAGACAAAGCTCTTTCCCCATCCGGTCTTCTGAACGACAAGCAGGCGGCCACGGCCATCGACGATGTGGCGAATCGCATCTTCTTGGTCTTCACGGAAATTGGCGTCAGCGCGTCCCGAGCCGATCCGGAGCAAGTCCAGCGCGCGTTGTGGGTTGTAGGTCATGTCATGGCTCTCCCTTGTTCTTGTCGGGAGAGCGGTAGCCCGGCGCCAACACCGCGTTCTTGACGCCATAGAGGGCCAGAGGGTCCTTCAGCCACAGCCTGAATTCATGGCCGTGCAGGCTATGGTCAGGCGAGCAGTCCACGCTCCACTTGCGCAGGATGTACCCGGCTGTCGCCGCACGCAGTTTCATGCGCAGCGACCCGTCCTGCATGCTGTAGTCCATCACCGTGATCTCGGGGCGAGGCTGGTCCGGATGCGGGACAAGCTCAAGCTCCACGATGCGCGTCCACTGGATGTCCTGGTCGCTTGCCTCGTGCGCTTCCGGCTTCTCTCCCTTCAGTACCCGGGGACTCCTGATCCGCGTGATCACGAAGTCGCGGAACTCCTGCGACTTTCGGTCGAAGGCCCGGACGTGCCACCGCAGACCGTTGTCGATCAGCGCAAATGGCACGATCTCGCGTTCGGCGTGGCCGTTGGAGATGGAGTGGTACTCGATCGCGAGCGGGCATTCCTGGTGGATCGCCCGGGTCACGCTGGCCAGCACGTCCAGGTCCGGGTGCGTCAGCCGCGACGGGCTTTCGCAGGCCACCCACGTCTTGAGGCGCATCGGCTCGCCGTCCCCGAAGCCTTGGGTCAACCAGGACAGCACCCGCTCAGGGGGGAAGTCGAAGACCGCCCGGAAGTCCGGTCCCAAGATGTAGGTCTTGGCCTTGGAGTCGTAGTCAATATTGCCCGGAGCCAGGTCCTTGTAGAGCGCCAGATCCCGGCTGGCCGCCGCCGATTGGATGCCAAAGCGTGAAACCAGGTCCTGGCGCCGTATCTCCCCGATGAAGCGCACGCGCAACTCCACGAACGCGAGGCGGTCGCGCTGTGGCTGGGTGAGTTCTGCAAGCTGGTCGTTCGACATCCTGTGGGTGCTCATTCGGGTTAGCGAAGGCTGGTACGGTCTATTGCGAAAAGTATATCGTGTGCACTAGATTGAGTCTAAAAACTATAATGATTTGGTAATACGTCGTATGAAAATAGGTGTATTCGGTCGATAAGCAACCGGATTAAGGAAAGGGGGAAGGAAAGCCATGATGGCTCAAATTGCTGAAAGGCTGCGCTACTAGGGCGATGACATGGCGATGTTCAGGAACCCTCTCAGCGACTACTTCACCATGGGTGTCATCAACCCACGCTTTGAGTCGAACTGCACGGCGCTGTGTCGCGGCGCTTGCCGTCGTCGACGGCGCGCACCAGCTGTCGAAGGAAAAAGAGTCCGAGTTCCTTCGTAAGCTGCTCGAAGCCGTGAACCCGGAACGCAAGAAACTTTCCTACCGCATCCTCAACAACGTCGTAGCGCCGGTTCTCGCTGCCATCCTCGTTGTCGCCGTCCGGCCCGTTGCGGTTTACATGAAGGCCAAGGAGATGTTCAAGAAGAAGGACGGCACCGGGATCGAGGATGAACGTGGGTTCGCCGTCGAGCGCCAACACCTGCTGGAGCGACTGCCGGTGCCGGAAGTTGAGAAGCTCGAGATGGTCTCAGATCCTCTAAAGACGGTACCGGTGCTGCCCTTCGGCCACCTCAGCGCAGCTTGGATGCAGTTCCTTGACGGCTAACCAGAAGGCGATGAGCTGTGGGCATTTCCAGCACGTTGGCAAACGACGTGGGGGCGGAAGGAGCTTCGGTCTGGGTATGTTATTGTCCAGAACGGAGTGTCAGGCGCCCACTTCCTGACTGTCTGGAAAGACCTCCCGGAAGAAGTGGACGATGGCGAACGCGACAAGCGTGCGCGGGCTGGCGACGTCGCCGGGTGGCTCAGGCGGCAGGCTGACTGAGTAGATTGGCCGGACTGCCATCAAGGAGATCTCATGCAATACAAAAAAGGCGATCGCGTGCGGCACCCGAAGAAGCCTGACTGGGACATCGGCCAGGTGCTGGCCGACAGCACCGACGGCACCGTCCGGATCTTCTTCACCCATGCCGGCGAGAAGACCATTTCCCTGGACTTCGTTCAGCCCGAGAAGCTGTCAGGCGATGCTGCGTCAAGCCCTGTCCTCGACCAGCTTGCGCGCACGGAGACGCAGTCCAGAGATGCAAAGGGGAAGGTTCTGTGCGCGAACTGCGGAGCGCCGACGCAATTCGGCGAGACAGCCAATCCAACACGATATCGACTGGGTTGGTGCGACCCTTGTTTCAAGCACAGCCAGCGGACCTATGAAGACAAGAGCACTGGTGAGAAGCGGTACTACGACGAGCTGAGAACAATCGACGGCATCAAGAGCCGCTATAGCCCGCATTGAGGAGTTGCATGTGCGAAATCGAAATGAACGAGATCTCTGATGCGTTTTTTACTTGCTGGAAGGCGACCGGCATCCATCTGAGCAAGTAGGTGGTCGGTGGCATCCAGTCCTGGCTGCGAGTCCATCCTTATCCGCCGCTCTTGGAACATCTGTCCGTCCGCCCCGGCAATCAGTTGTTCTTCGTCCGCGATGACGACGTTGACGAGAGAGTTCGGGCCAAGCGATCAGAGGGATCGCTGACAGACAGCCTCTTAACCAAGCCAGCGAGAACACTCAAGGTGATTCAGGCGCACGCCATTGACGGTATTTTTGACGGTATCTAAATGCAACACATAAAAAGACAACACTACATGACTAGACATAGTTAAACACTTCGATTCCCGCCGAGAGACCAACGCCCATCAGGCTTGATGACCTCAGTTCAGGCCTTCGATCAGGTTCGCCAGGTATTTGACCGGAATCGCATAGCTGATGCCCGAGGGGCTGCTCAGGATATTTTCCTTCGTCGTCTTCACGAACACCATGTTGACGACGCCGAGCACGTCTCCTGAATCGGGGTCGAACACCGGGCTGCCGCTGTTTCCCGGGTATGCGGTAGCGTCAAGCTGATACACACGAAAGGCACCGCCGGCCAGACGCCTCACCAGGGCAGGATTCAGATCACGCGCATTGCCCTGTGGAATCCCGATCGGCGTGAGCGCAGAAATGATCCCACGATGCGTGACCGGCGTCATGCCCAGAGCATTCCCGATTGGAAAGCCGGTAAAGGCGATTGACTGCCCTTCCTGCGCGCCGCCGTTACCCGAAAGCGTCAGAGGCGGGAGCGAATTTCCCGCATCAAGACGCAGCACCGCAAGATCGCGTTCCGGGTCGACCGCAACCCGGGTAACCCGTCTTACGCCACGCGTCTGCTCGTCTCCGGGCAGCACGACAACGAGCATCTCAAACTGATCCTCCGAAACCACATCGGGGATAACGTGCGCATTGGTTGCAATCAGGCGCCCATTGCCAACCGAAAAACCTGTCCCGAGAAAACGGAAGGGGGGGCTCCGGGTCTGCTGGTAAGTGCCTACGGCGACCACCGACTCCTTGATGTGCGGCACGGTTTCGATCAGGCCTGCAGCGACCGGCAGTGCCAGAATCAGGGAAAAACCACAGACCAGAATGCGCGCGGCACGAGAAAGAACGAGCAAAAGCAAACCAGTCATGAGTCCTGCTCCTTTTGCGCGGCCAGACGAAAGGTGGAGATTGCCGAACTGGGCGCAACGACGCTGCTGTCATACGGGTGCTGACGGTTGCGCACGAACGCGAGGATGCGTTCAACGTATTTCTGGGTTTCGCGATACGGCGGCACGCCGCGATAGCGTTCGACCGCCCCCTCTCCGGCATTGTAGCCGGCCGCGACCAGCGCAATGTCGCCTTCGAAGTAGGCAAGCAACCAGCGCAGATACGCCAGCCCCCCCTTGATGTTCTCTTCCGGGTCGAGCGGTTTGCGCACGTTGAAGCGCTCAGCCGTCTCCGGAATGAGCTGCATCACACCCATTGCGTTCTTCGGCGACAACGCCGAAGGATTCAGATTCGACTCGGCGAGCGCAATGGCAAGCGCAAAGCGCGGCCGGATGCCGTAGCGCGGCGCATGCTCCACCAGCAAGCGGGCAATCCGTTGCCGGTCCCCCGACATCGCAGCAATCAGCTCATCGGCTGGCCACTCGGCGAGCAGCGTGCTTGCAGGCGGATGCAGACAGTCGGGCACGGCGCCGGTGTAGTCACCCGTATAGCGCGTCATTTTTTCTGCATGTGCATTGCCAAGGAAGGCAGCCATCGCAAAAAGGGTCCCTGCGTACTCGTCGTTGCGGGTGACACCGCGTGCATTGGCGTACATCCAGCCAAGGGCATACATCGCCTCGGGGTCGCCGAGGCGGGCCGATTCGCAATAGAGCACCGCAGCGTGCTCGGTGTCGCGACGCACGCCTTCCCCATGCTCGTAACTCAATGCCTGCTCTGCCAGATAGCGCGCCTGACGGGCAAACGCCGATGCAACCTCGTCCTCCGGCGCCGCATGCGCTGGGGAGACACTGCTCATCATCAAGCAGGCGGAGAACAGCCCCCACCTGCTCAACAGGCGCCAGACCGACAGGTTCGGTATCACGCCTGGCGCGAGGAACATCAGAGCCGCCAAATCCGAGCGCCGGCCGACTTCAGCGCATCCGGATCATAGGCCGACTTGACGTCGGTGAATACGCCACCCGGAACCAGCTTTTCGAGAATGCGCTCGACCGGCATCTGCAGATATTGGCTGTGCGACACCGCGGCGACAATGGCCTGCGCCTGCGGGAGATCGTCCCATTCAGTCAGGCTGACACCGTACTCGTGCAAGGCCTCATCAGACTCGGCAACGGCGTCATGCACGTGAACCTTGCAGCCATAGCTCTGCAGCTCACGAATGACATCGATGACCTTGCTGTTGCGCAGATCCGGGCAGTTTTCCTTGAAGGTCAATCCAAGCACGATGACATCCGCCCCCTTGATGCTGGAACCCGCGCCAATCATCTCCTTGACGGTCTGCTCTGCGACGAACTTGCCCATTCCGTCGTTGATCCTGCGACCGGCCAGGATCACCTGGGGGTGATAGCCGAGCATGTCTGCCTTGTGCGTCAGATAGTAGGGGTCGACGCCGATGCAGTGACCGCCGACAAGGCCCGGCCGGAACGGAAGGAAGTTCCACTTCGTGCCGGCGGCCTTGAGCACCTCGAGCGTGTCGATCCCGATCTTGTGAAAGATCAGCGACAGCTCGTTCATCAGCGCAATATTGAGGTCACGCTGGGTGTTTTCGATGACTTTCGCCGCCTCTGCGACCTTGATTGAACTGGCAGGATAGACCCCAGCCGTGATCACCTCGCCGTACACCTTGCTGACCGTCGCGAGCGTCTCCGCGGTATCGCCAGAGACGACCTTCACGATCTTGGTGACCGTACGCTTTTTGTCACCTGGGTTGATTCGCTCAGGCGAATAACCAACAAAGAAGCCCTCCTTCCACTTCAATCCTGACTCGCGCTCAAGGATCGGAATGCAGACTTCCTCGGTTGCCCCCGGATACACGGTCGACTCGTATACGACGATAGCGCCAGGCTTAAGGTTTCGTCCGACGGTCTGGGACGACTTCACCAGAGGCGTGAAGTCAGGTTGATGCGCCTCATCGACCGGGGTGGGCACCGCGACAATGATGAAATCCGCATCCTTGAGCACGGCAGGGTCGGTGTGGCAACTCAGCTGAGTCGCCGCTCGCAGATCTTCCGACGAAACCTCGCCCGTGGGGTCAACAAAATCACGATAGGCCGCCACCTTCTCTTCCGACAGATCGAAACCCAGCGTGCGGAACTTCTTTCCGAACTCAACGGCCAGGGGCAAACCAACGTAGCCCAGGCCAATAACGGCGATCGTACTCATTGAACTGTTTCCTTGATCAACTCAAAAAATTCAGCGCTGAAGCATCAAGCGAGACAGGCGCCTGGGTCTATGGGCAGGTATTGCACTCAACGAAGCCCCGACTTCCAGGAACATGCTGCTCAAAGCGTCTTAAGCAACTCCGCCGCCTCTGCCTGGATAGGCGAACCAGCTTCCAGCTTGGGCAACAAAGCCTGCAGCATCTTCTTCGCATCAGCCTTGCGGTCAAGCCTGGCGTAGGTTTTTGCCAGATTCAATCGCAGCGTTGCGATATCCGGTGCAAGGGATACGGCACGCTCAAGGTTGGCCACGCCCTTCTCGATCTGCCCGGCGTCAACCTGAATCATCCCGATCGTATCGAGCACCACAGGATTGTCCGGTGCCGCCGACAGCGCCTGTTCAGCATACGTCAATGCCTGCCCATCCTTGGCCGCTGCAGCGGTCCACGCAAGATTATTCAGAATCAGGGCATTGCCGGGAGAAAGCTCATTCATCGCACGGAACAACTGCAAGGCGTCACCATAGCGCTTCTCGCCGAGCGCACGTTCAGCCATGTACCCGCGCGCAACGAGATCGTTTGGCTCGCTACTCAGCCAGTCGCTCATCACCTTGTCGGCTTCGGCCTTGCGGGAGCTTCGCATCAACGCGGAATGAAGCTTGTTCACCAACTCGCCGCTCGTGCCGCGATCCATGGCCTTGCGGTAGGCAGCGGCAGCCTCTGCCCATCTTCCGCTGCTGACAAGCACATCACCCTCGAGCACATATCCGGCAGCAACAGTCGGCTGCTGCTTCTGAACCGTCTTCGCCGTTTGCAAGGCTGCGTCCCGGTCACCACGAGATGCCTGAATCGCAAACAGTCGTTGCTGTGCCTCAAGCAAGTCCGGCTTCAGCGCGAGGGCCTTGAGCAGGCTCTGCTCAGCCGCGCTGTCATCCTTACCCTGCCGCTGTGCATCCGACAGTAAGACCAAAGGCCCCGGAGACCGTGGTGCGAAGCTGCTCAGCTTGTTCAACGAGGCGATGGCTTGCTGCGTCTCCCCAGCAGCCATCTGCGCACGTGCTAGCGCTTCGATCGCACGCGGATCGGAAGCGTGCGCAGTCGACGCCTGCAAGGCGATCGTCATGGCCTTCGCCGGCTCGCGCACCCTCAGGAAATGTTGAATAAGCGCAAGTTGAGGTGGCAACAGTCCCGGGCCGGCGGCCGCGGCGCGCTCGAGACTGGTCAGGACCTCCTTCGGATCTGACCCGGTTGCACTTTGAAGGTCGGCATAGGCCAACCATGCCTCGACATTCTCCGGAGTGGCCTTGATGATGCGCTCGAAGCGCGCCTTCGCTACCTCAGGCTTCTTTTCAGCAAGATCCAGGCGCCCAAGATTGATCGCGGCCGCGAGAAAGCCGGGTTGAAGCTCAAGCGCTTTGTCAAAGGCGAGACGCGCACCGGCAACATCGCGTTTCGCAAGAAGGATTCCGCCCTTCAAGTTATATGTCTGCGCACTATTCGGCTGTTTCTGCTCCAGAACTTTCTGGGCATCAAGCGCTCGGTCAAACTCACTCCTGCGCATGTGCGCAAGAATCAATGCAAGGTCTGCCTGCCCGGAGCTTTCATCAAGCGCAGAAGCCGCCTCTAGATCGGCATATGCGCGCGCCACGTCGCCCCCAGCAAGGCGGGCCACCCCGAGACGTGTCCGTGCGCGAGCGTCGTCAGGAGCACCTTGTGCCGATCTCGCGAGGAAGACCTCAGCCCTCTCGTAGTCCCCCATGGCCAGATAGATCTGGCCGACAAGCCCAGCCAATGCGGCATCCTGACCCGGCGAGGCCAGCAGGGGTTGAATGATCTCGAGCGCACGAGACGCTTCGCCCGTTGCAAGGTGAGATGCTGCAAGCAGCCTGCGAGCGAGCGTTTGCCTTGGCGCTCCTGCCACGACCATGGATAGATGCGGCCTTGCCTGTGTATGCTCATTCATGCGAACCAGTACCGAGCCCGCCAACAACCGTGCAGGAAGGAACTCCGGCGCGTTCTTCACCACTTCCAGAATTTCATCACGCGCCTCGGGCAGGCGACCGTTACGGAAATCAAGAAACGCCTGCACGTATCTCGTTGACGGATGCTTGGGAGCAATCTTCTTCATTGCCTCCAGCTGGATTGCAGCACCTTCAAAATCGTTCTGCCTGAGCATGAGCGACACCAGGGCGAAATTGTGGCTGACCGAATCCGGTTTCGCCTTGACTGCCGCCTTGAGCGCGGCAACGGCCGCCTCCTGATTGCCTTGCACCATCATCACGTCTGCAAGCAAGACCTGCGCCTCAGCCAGATCCGCCCGGCGCGCAATCACCGACTCAGCCTCCGCGAGCGCGCCACCCGCGTCTCCGGAAAAGAGCTTGGCACGCCCAAGCCCGACGCGGGCGAGATCGTCTTCAGGATTCAACTCAAGCGCGCTCTCAAACGCCTTACGTGCCTTCTGCACGTCTGCCTTGGCGAGGTGTGCATCCCCCAGAACGCCAAGCAGTTCAGCCTGCGCCTTGTTGTCATTCAACGTCGTAGCGCCGAACTCCTTCAGCACTCGGTCGACCTCGGTAGAGCCCAGCAACGCCCGTGCGAGCAAAGGCGTAACCTTCTCGTTCGCATAACCGTATTGCAACGCGCGCTCGAACTCCTTCACTGCTCCCAGCATGTCCCCTTGCTCAAGGTTGATCTTGCCGAGCAGATAGCGCCCTTCGGCCAGACTCCCATCCTCCTGCAGCGCGTTCTTGAGTTGAATGACAGCCGCATTCAAGTCATCTTTTGCAATATAGCCCTTCGCCGACTCGAGCATCGCCTCGGGGCTGTCGCCGCACCCTGCCAGCAGGACAGCGGATACCAGCACGGTGACAGCGTTGCGGGCATGTGCCGCCCATGTGGAGTGACTCCGGCTACTACGCGTCTTCGACAAGATCAATTCTCCTTCTTCAATCCGAAACGATTCATGAGATCGTAAAGCGAGGGCCGACTTACGCCGAGCACTTCAGCTGCCTTTGCGATGTTGCCATTGGTACGGGCGATGACGCGCACCACCGCCCGGCGCTCCGCCTCATCTCTGACCTGTCTGAGATTGAGCATCTCAAGGTCTTCATCGGCGCTCTCCAGGCCAAGATCCTCGGCCGTGATCCGGTTGCCGTCAGCCATGATCACCGCGCGCTTCAGGCAATTCTCCAGTTCCCGCACATTCCCCGGCCACGCATGAGCCTCAAGTGCGGGAATCGCATCCTCTGCGAGATGCATGCTGCCGCGACCATTCTCGGCGGCAAAGCGCTGAACGAAAGCATGTGCGAGCAGAATCGCATCCCCCTCGCGCGCTCGCAGCGGCGGGATGTCGACCACGATCTCGGCAAGCCGGTAGTAGAGATCCTCGCGAAACAGCCCGGCCTCGATCTGAGCCTTCAGATCACGATGGGTCGCACAGACGACGCGCACATCGACCGGGATCTCCTGGCGTCCGCCGATGCGCTCGATGACCCGTTCCTGCAGAAAGCGCAGAAGTTTCGCCTGCAACGGCATTGGCAGGTCGCCAATTTCGTCGAGAAAGAGTGTACCTTTGTGAGCGGTTTCGATCTTGCCCGGTGTCTGCTTTGCGGCGCCCGTAAACGCCCCTTTCTCGTAACCGAAAAGTTCGCTTTCGAGCAGGTTTTCGGGAATCGCAGCACAGTTGATCGCTACAAAACGCTCCTTGGCACGCGGCGACATCGTATGCAGGCCGCGGGCAAGCACTTCCTTACCGGTACCGCTTTCTCCGAGCAGCGCAACCGTGACAGCGGCAGACGCAACCTTCTCAATCATCCTGCAGACCTTCAGCATCCCGGGATCGCGCGTCAGCAGGCCGGAGAGCGGCCCCGTCTGACTCTCGCGCAGCCGCGTATTCTCCGCCTGCAGGTCATGAAGCCGAAACGCGCGCTCGATGGTCAGCGCGAGCAACTCGGGCTCGAAGGGCTTACCGAAGAAATCGTATGCCCCCATTCCCACCGCACGCACAGCATTCTCACGATCGTGCTGCCCTGTGAGCACGATGACCTTGGTGTCGGGCGCCAGGGCCAGCATTTCCGCCAGGAGCGCAAAGCCTTCAGACACATCATCGGGGGCAGGAGGCAGACCAAGATCCATGGTCACGACAGCGGGCTCATGGCGACGCAACTGCGCAATCGCGCTCTCCCGGTCGCTGGCCACAACCGTCTCGAAACCGTCGAACGCCCAGCGCATCTGCTTCTGCAGGGCAGGATCGTCTTCAACGATCAGTAAGGTTCGCTGCTTCTCAGCCATGCTGACTGACCACTCCCTGATCTTCAATCAAACTGCCCCGGACCATCCGCGGCAAGACTATGGTGACGCAGGTGCCGACGCCCTCCTCGCTTTCGAAATGGACATCACCACCCAACTCCCTTATGTACTGCCGGGTCTCGTAGACGCCGATTCCCATACCGCTCGACTTGGTGGTTTCGAAAGGACGGGCAAGGCGGTCGCGAAGAAAAGCCTCTGACATGCCGCGCCCGGTATCCTGCACGACAATCCGGATTCGATCGTCATCGTCGGCATCCAGACGTACTATCACCTTACCATCCTCCGAAGTCGCCTCAAGTGCATTTTGCACGATATGACCAATAACTCGTTCGAGTCGCTCAGGATGGGCGCCAACCGACCAGTCACCAGCGGATGGAAGCATCAGTTCGACCATGGGCAGCTGAGTTCGGCGACGGCGACAGATCGCCTCCAGCGTCGATGGCAAGGCAACGGTTCGCGTCGGGTCGATCGAGCGCTTCTCCTGCAATTGCGCCATCAGCCCTCGCATGCGCGCTTCAACATGCGCCACAGTCTCCAGCATGTCATCCTGAAACTCGGGATTGTGACGGTGACGCTCAGCGTTCTTCAGCATCAACGAGAGCTGGGCAACGAGGTTCTTCAGGTCGTGAACCACGAAGGCCGACATGCGATTGAACGACTCGAACTTCCGTGCTTCGAGCAAGGCCTCTGCGGACTGCATCCGCGCCAGATAACTCGCGGCCTGACGCTGTGCGGTCTTGAGCAGGTCCAGCACCTCCCAATCGACATCGAAACGCGCTCTGGGTGCGCTCAGAACGAGGAATCCAACCAGGCCATTTCCATCCTTCAACGGAATCAGCAACCACGCATCCGGAAAATGCGCGAGCCACTCGGGCAGCACAAGCCCCTTGTACACCGCTGGACTGGAGCGATACTCCTCAAGATTGATCACCCACTCCCGCTCGTTGAGATACAGCAGGAATGGCGAGTCCGGCGGCTCGGAAACATCAACCTGCGGCTGATTCAATCTGGAGTGGACCGAAACCCGCCCATCCGCCCCCCTCAGCCACAAACTTCCCCCCGGACTCTCCACCAGGTCCGACAAAGCCTTGATGACCGATTCACCCAAGTCGAGCTTTCCATCCGCTGATGACAATGCCTGGGTAAATCTCAACCACTCATTGCGGTAGTCATAACGATAGGGAAACAGGTGCTTGTTGATCAGCACCCGCATTCGTGCGCGCTGGGCGCCCGAGAAGAAGAAAACGGCCAGCAACAGCAGTGCGGCAAACAGCAGGGCAGCCTGAAGCGCACGTCCCCAGTCGCCACCGAAGTAACGGACGTAGTACCCCGCGCCTGCGACTGCCAGCAAGTACAGTCCGGCAACCGCCAACGCGGTCGAATGGAACACGGCCTCTCTCGACATTGCCATCCTCAGCGACCACGAGGATGTCCTCGCGCCCGACAGCGCGATCAAGGGCACCACCAGGGCGTGAGCCAAGCCTCGCACGGCCCAGACATCGGGGTCGAGGCGACCAAAGAGGAAGCCTTCAGCAAACAGGTAGAGCTCGAACATGTAACTGGCACTGAGACCAAGGCAGAGCGGCTTGAGCCCCCAGCGCGACTCGCGAGGAATGCCTCGGTAAAGCTGTTCAACCAGCACCAGTCCGAACACGGCAGAGGCAAGTGATGCGGAGATCGTGAAGCGCAGGGCCCAGTCGGGGGAAAGTTGCTCGAATCCGGACAGAAGGACGCTGAGCAGTTGGGCGCCGATGATCAGTGAAGCGAAGCCGACGGGCCATCGCACACCAGGGGGAATAAGCGGTTTCAGCAGAATCAGCAGAAACGCAAACCAGCAGGCTGAACGAAAGACGTCAAATACGAGTGCAAGCTGGAACAGCCAAGCAAGCTGGGTGCTTGCATAGATTGCCGAAACCAGCGCCCAGACGAACGACACCCCTACCGCGACGAGCAGCAAGCCCCCCTTGGGGGCTCCACGCCAGGCGGCGTAGAGATACACGCCAAACACGAAGTAAACGAGGGCCGTCAGACCATAGCCCCACACCGCGAAATCAGCCAATACTCACTCCCTGCGCTGGCACCCAGACAGTTCCCATGGCGCAAAGAGTGTCCCGCTCAGAAAAGCGCGCGAAACCTCAATGAGCGCCTTCTCCGGTCAGCACGACCCGAACCGTTTCGAAGAGAACGAGCGTATCGAGCACCAGTGTATGGTTTTTTACGTAGTACAGATCGTACTGCAGCTTCTGGATTGCATCGTCAACCGAGGAGCCATACTGATACCGCACCTGAGCCCAACCTGTCACCCCTGGCTTCACACAGTGACGAACGCCGTAGAATGGAATCTCTTGCGCCAGCTGATCGACAAAATAAGGGCGCTCAGGCCTCGGCCCAACCAGACTCATCTCTCCTACCAGCACGTTTAGCAGCTGCGGCAGTTCGTCGATACGCAACTTTCTGATAATGCGCCCCACGCGGGTCGCACGATCATCATTCGACGCTGCCCATCTGGGCTTGCCGTCCTTCTCAGCATCCGTGCGCATGCTACGGAACTTGGTCACCTTGAAGGTCTTGCCCCCCAGACCAACACGCTCCTGCCGGTAGAAAACCGGGCCGCCATCTTCAAACAGAATCAGCAACGCCGTAATCAGCATGATAGGCGCCGCCAGCACCAGTAGCACCGTTGCGGCAAAAAGGTCGAAGCAACGCTTGATCAGGGCTCGTCCAAGACTCTGCCTGAATCCGTCACCGTAGATCAGCCAGCTGGCACGCAGGGAATCCACCCTCACCTGCCCTTGCACGCGCTCGAAGAAGGAAGACAGGTCGAACACCCGCACACCATCGAGCTTGCAATCGAGCAGTTCGCGCAGAGGAAGCACACCACCCCTGCGCTCACGCACGGCAACGATCACTTCATTGACGCGGAGCCTGCGCACCACCTCAACCAGCCCGGAGCCTGACAGCACTTTCCGCGGATCAACCTCAACCGGATCGTCACCGCCACCTGAAAAGAAACCGACGATCTCCATGCCGCCCTGGGCAGGGCAGGCAAGCGCACGCTGCACTGCCAGGGCATCGGGACCGGTCCCTAGAATCAAGACCCTGGGGGCGAACAAAGAGGATGCCTGACGGCGATTGACCAAGGCCCTCATCGACAGCACAACCCCCAGCATCAGCAGAACCGATGCCTGCATCGCGCCAGAGTTGAACCCCGACCATGGGAGCCAGCGAAAAACGCCGTAAGCGACAGGGAGACTGACCAGCACCGACAGCAGGACCCTCGCAATGGCGGCACGATGCGAATACTGTGCCGCGGGTCGATACAGACCCATTGCCGAATTCAACGCAACCATCAAAAATGCGAAACTCAGGGCAGAAGGAATCACGACCTCCCACTCGACAGTCTCTGCGTGCGCCTGGAAGGTCACTGCGAGCACGACTGCAACAAACAGCAGCAGGGCATCAAGCAGGATCTGTTGCAGCGTATGTGACGGGAAATAGTGGCTGAATACCTTCAGCATGATTTTTCCTTCAAACCAGTCATTGAATGCTCTTGCGCCAAGGATGCACATCACATGCAACCGTGCGTATCCCTGTGGATACGATAGCGGATCACTCCAGACACGCCCGTTAAACCGGTCACGAACCGCACCTGTGGTGCCTTCTCGAGCAGCGAAAAAGCCATAATCAACTGTTTTGTATTGATTTTTATACTTGGTTATTTTTCGCCGTCAGGATATTAGCACAGGCGTATTGCATTTCCGCTGCGCAGCAAGAAATGGCAGCAGTCAGGCTGCAGACGCCCACTGCCGGGCTACACATAGGATATGCTTGAGCCATCGAACGACGATTCAGACCCCTTCCCGCTCACTTCCAGGAGAAATCAATGGCTAACGAAGTTCGTGACTTTTCGGAGATGTATGGTTACAGCTACGAGGACCTCAAGGAGGGCATGACCGCCGCCGTCTCCCGAACCGTAACCGACGCAGATATTCTCATGTTTGCAGGCGTATCAGGCGATACCAATCCGGTGCACCTAGACGCAGAGTTTGCGGCCAGCACCATGTTCGGCGGCCGGATTGCGCACGGGATGCTGTCTGCAGCCTTCATTTCGACGGTTTTCGGCACGCGTCTGCCAGGCCCGGGCTGCATCTATCTGTCCCAGACCCTGAAGTTCAAGGCGCCCGTCAAGGTTGGCGATACCGTGGTCGCACGCGTGACGCTCACCGCGCTCAAGCCGGAAAAGCGACGCGCCGTTTTCAACACCGTGTGCACAGTAGGGAGCACCGAGGTGCTGGCAGGCGAGGCCGAGATCTTTCTGCCGCCGCGTGGCTGATCAGCGACGCATAAATGGAAATCACAACCGGAACGCGTGACCGGTTGTGATTCAGGTGCTTGTTGCCTTGCGCGGCTCACACTGCCACTTCGCTAATCGGCGAGCTTGCTTGCGAGTCAGTCTTCGACGCTGGCGACGACAATCCCGATGGCCGAATCTGCATCCTGCGAGAGCGCAAGACAATGCTCGCCGCCACCGACGAGATAGAGATTGAAGCCATCCGCCTCGAATGCGGGAGACAAACGGGCCGGAATGTCGTCTTCGGAACAGGCGACGAAACGCAGACCGGGCCACTCCTTGCGCAGTACGCTCACACAGGCATCACCGAGCCCCTCGTGGGCGACGAGCGCGGCAGCTTTGGCCAGAATGGCTTCGGTAATCATGTGTCAAGCTCCGCACCTGGCATGTAGCGCTGCAAACTGGAAGGCGCTCTGCCAAGCAGCTTGGCAAGCCATGGCGGCGGACTCTGCAGCGCCCCCTGCAACTGTGCGAGGACCTCGCGCGCAGCACCACCGACCGGATACTTCACCGGATGAATCCCCGCACGGACGACTTTCGCTGCCGCCGGACCGCCGATCGACTGCATGTAGGCAAGATGACAGTCCCCGATCAGTTCGGCGCGCGCGACGTTGCGGTCCTCTGCATCATCGGTCACCCGCGTTGAGCGAACCTCGGACAGGAAAATCCCGGTCTCGGACACCAGATAGATCAGGAAACGGCTGCACGAGCCAAAGTGCCCGTCGAGCATCTCCCCTGAATTCGAAGCCACCGCGACCCGTAACAGGCCTTCGCCAGCAGGCGCATCGGCATCGGGCACGGGTGCGCCATCGTCAATCCCCTCTCCCCACAGGTAGCGTACAGCAGACTTGAGCGCACTTGCGTCAACGCCAGGGTCGACGATCTCGTCCCCCTGCAGCATGGCCTTGATATCGGCCACGGTCATACGGGCAAGCTTGGCTTCGGTCACTGGGGTACCAAGCCGGTCACCAAGGGAACGCACAAACGCTGACACCTTGACGTCGGGTAAAGCACGCGCGGCAAGCGCGATGCGCAACGCGGCCTCACGGGTCACAGGGCTGGCGGTGGAACTGGCGGCATTCATGACTGACCTCCCGGGGCAGGTAAAACAGACGGGGCGTGCCGTGAGGACACACCCCGGATTCAGGATCAGGCCGCAAGCGGCACGATACAGGTGTCGGTGCCCGGGCAGACCGCGACGCACTGCGGCTCGTCGAACTCGCCCTCGCACTCGGTGCAGGTATCGGGGTTGATCTTGAAGATGCCGCCCTTGTCGGTAATCGACTTGGTCGGGCAAACCGGCTTGCAGTCACCACACGACGTGCATTCAGCCTGTACGATCTTGAGTGCCATGATGAACTCCTTTCAATGAGAAAACGCCCCTATTCGGGCGCATCCACTCGCTTTGCACGCACGGAAACCGGCAGTCGCGCCGGTGCTTCCTGAGGCTCGATGTAATACGTTCCGCCACTGGCGAGCTTGAGCTCTCCGCCCCATTTCGCCGGGGTATCGAACTCGATCGAGGCGATGTTGTCCTCGAGGTCGCGCTTGGGCAGGTAGAACACCAAGCCGCCTGCGTCATTCTTGCGAATCATGATATTGGCCACAATGGACCTCCTTGTAGGCTCGGACACAAGGCCCGACGCCAGGGGCGTTTTCGCCCCTGGCCCCGACAACCCCCGGAGTCGGCTTGCGTGAGGGCGTTTTCCCCCAGCCGCTCCGGACGACCTTCTTGCTTAGCGAATCAGGTCGTAGTTGTAGTCGGTGGTGCCCATGCCGCGGGTCTCGTCGTCGAGCCGCTCGAGGACCGCATTGACCAGGGTGGTGAGGATGTACATCGCGCCCTCGTAACCCAGCGTGGTCATCCTGTGCAGGTGGTGACGATCGAAGATCGGGAAGCCGAGACGGATCAGCGGCACCTCGAACTCCTTGCCCTTGTGCACCGTATCGCGCTGGATGTACTTGCCGTACGAGTTGCCGATCAGGAAATCGGGCTTGTCGGTGAAGCACAGGCTGCGCAGATGCCACAGGTCGGCACCGGCGTGGACCTTGCAGTTGGCGCCCACCGGCGACTCGGCCAGCATCTTGTCGACCGCCTTGGCCCAGCGCTTGTTGGCGTTGTTGCACACGATGTGGGTCGGCTCGGCACCGAGTTCGAGCAGGAACTTGACCATGCCCATGACGAAGTCGGGATCGCCGTACAGCGCGAACTTCTTGCCGTGCAGCCAAGTGTGGCTGTCCTGCATCATGTCCATCAGGCGGCCACGCTCGAGGGCCAGCGACTCCGGGATCTCCTTGCCGGTGATCTCGGACACCTTCATCAGGAACTCGTCGGTCCACTCCATGCCCATCGGGATGTTGAGCTTCGGGATGTCGTGGTTCCACGTGTTTTCGACGAACTTCTTCGTCTTCTCGAGTTGCCAGGGCTGCAGCAGGATGGTGTTGTGCGCATTCGGTGCGTCCTTCACTTCATCCATCGTCGTGCCGCCCGAGTACATGCGGAACTCGCCGTCGGACGGGGTGTCGAGCACTTCGGTGGGGTCGGACAGCAGGGTGACATCGACGCCCATCTCGCCCATCATGCGCTTGATGACGCGATAGTTGCCGAGGTAGGTCTCGAAGCCGGGAACGAAGTTGAGCTTGCCGTTGCTGCCGGCAACCTTGCCTTCCATGCTGTTGAGGGTGAAGTAACGTGCGATACCCTCGAACATGTTGTCCCAGCCGGTGGTGTGGCTGCCGACAAACGACGGCGTATGGGCGAACGGAACCGGGAAGTCCTGCTCGATGTGACCCGCCTTCTTGGTGTTGTTGATGAAGGCGTTGAGGTCGTCACCGATCACCTCTGCCATGCAGGTGGTCGACACGGCAATCATGTCGGGCTTGTACAGCGCCTTGGCGTTTTCCAGGCCGTCGAACATGTTCTTCTGGCCACCGAACACCGCAGCATCTTCCGTCATCGAGTCAGACACGCACGAGATCGGCTCCTTGAAGTGACGGTTGAAGTAGGTGCGGAAATAGGCCACGCAGCCTTGCGAGCCATGCACGTACGGCAGGGTCTTGTGGAAGCCGAGCGAGCACAGCACGGCGCCGAGCGGCTGGCAGGCCTTGGCCGGGTTGATGGTCAGCGCTTCGCGCTTGAAGTTGAGGTCCTGATATTCCTGGGTGGTGGTCCACTGGAACACTTCCTCAACCTTGTCCGCCGGGTGGCGTTCTTCGAACAGATCCTGCTTGTTCTTCAGCGACGCCTTGTAGTCGTCGTCACGGAACAGGGGGTAGCAGGGCTTGATATCGTCAACGGTCTGCATTTCTGGCTCCTTGCCTGCGCCGCCAATCTGCGGACGTCAGGCACAAGGTTTTGGGTTGCGCGGAGTGGCCTCCGCGCATCAACACTTTGCGCACCGGGAGAAGCGTCACGACCCGATTCATCAGCCCCCCCAACATGGGAGGCCGGAACCGCAGGCGGATCGCGACGTCGTACCCGGCAGACTCGCGTGCTATTACGCAGCGGCCTTCACTTCTTCGGCGGGCTTGACGGCCTTCCACGGCGGGGTTTGCTTGCCCCAGCACGGGTTGTTCAGCGTCATGTCCATGTCACGGGCGAAGATGGCAAAGCCGTCAAAGCCGTGATACGGGCCGGAGTAGTCCCAGCTGTGCATCTGGCGGAAGGGAATGCCCATCTTCTGATAGATGTACTTCTCCTTGATGCCGGAGCCAACCAGATCGGGCTTGATGCGCTTGACGAACTCTTCCAGCTCGAAGCCGGTAACGTCGTCGTACAGCAGCGTGGCATTGCCCATTTCCTTGATCGTGCGATCGTAGTCATCGTTGTGGCCGAACTCGTAGCCGGTGCCGACGACTTCCATGCCCAGGTCCTCGTAGGCGCCAATGACGTGACGCGGACGCAGACCGCCGATGTAGAGCATGACGCGCTTGCCTTGCAGACGCGGCTTGTACTTGGCGATGACGGCTTCCATCATCGGCTTGTACTTGGCGATCACGCGCTCGGCACCTTCCTTGATCGAGTCGTCGAAGAAGGCCGCGATGCGACGCAGCGACTCTTCGATCTTGGTCGGGCCAAAGAAGTTGTACTCCATCCATGGAATCCCGTACTTCTCTTCCATGTGACGGCTGATGTAGTTCATCGAGCGGTAGCAGTGCAGCAGGTTCAGCTTCGCCTTCGGGGTGTTCTCCATTTCAGCGATGGTGCCGTCGCCGGACCACTGAGCGATCACGCGCAGGCCCATCTCCTCGAGGAAGATGCGCGATGCCCAGGCGTCGCCGCCGATGTTGTAGTCGCCGATGATGGTGACGTCGTACGGGGTCGATTCGAAATGCTGACCGTCGCGGTTCGACAGCACCCAGTCACGCACCGCGTCGTTGGCGATGTGGTGACCGAGCGACTGCGACACGCCGCGGAAGCCTTCGCAGCGCACCGGCACCACGACCTTGTTGAGTTCCTTGGCGGCTTTCTTGGAGACGGCTTCGATGTCGTCACCGATGAGGCCGATCGGGCACTCCGACTGCACGGTGATGCCCTTGTGCAGCGGGAACAGGCTTTCGATCTCGTTCATGATCTTGGCGAGCTTCTTGTCGCCGCCGAAAACGATGTCCTTCTCCTGGAAGTCGGAGGTGAAGTTCATCTCGGCAAAGGTGTTCACACCCGTGGTGCCGACGTAGTAGTTACGACGACCGGCGCGCGAGTATTGACCGCAACCGACCGGACCGTGGGAGATGTGGATCATGTCCTTGACCGGACCCCACACCACACCGCGCGAACCGGCGTAGGCACAGCCGCGGATGGTCATCACGCCGGGCAGCGACTTGCGGTTGGAGGTAATGCACTTCTTCGATTGCTCGATAGACTGATCGTTAAGCGCGAGGTGCTTTGCACGATCCTTCTTGGCTTTCTCGGGATAGACCTCAAGCACTTCCTGGATAAGGCTCTCGGTTTCTTCACGGGTGAGCGTAGACATCTTGCTTCTCCTGTTCACGACGACACCAATCTGTGCACGGCGTGGGTAGGTTTGCTCGACACCCGGCGCCACGACTTCGTCGCGCCGCCAGGCGGTTAGGCAGGCAATCGCCTGCCAGACGACGATCAGGCAGCAGCGGCAGCGGCGTCAGCAGCCAGTTCAGCGGCAGTCTTGCCGATGATGGCGGTGTTTTCCACTTCCATGATGCCGAACTCCATCAGCAGTTCTTCAAGCTCGTCCATCGTGATCGGAGTCGGGATCACGAACTTGGTGTTATCCACGATCTTGCGCGCCAGAGCGCGGTACTCGTCAGCCTGCTTGTGCGTGGGGTCATACTCAATCACGGTCATGCGGCGGATTTCAGCGTGCTGCACGGCGTTGTCGCGGGGTACGAAGTGGATCATCTGGGTACCGAGCTTTTCAGCCAGCGCCATGATCAGCTCGTCTTCGCGATCGGTGTTGCGGCTGTTGCAGATCAGGCCGGCCAGACGGACACCACCCGAGTTGGCGTACTTCACGATGCCCTTGGCGATGTTGTTGGCGGCGTACATGGCCATCATTTCGCCGGAACAGACGATATAGATTTCCTGGGCCTTGTTTTCGCGAATCGGCATGGCGAAGCCGCCGCAGACCACGTCACCCAGCACGTCGTAGAAAACGAAGTCGAGATCTTCGTCGTAGGCGCCCTCTTCTTCGAGGAAGTTGATGGCGGTGATCACGCCACGGCCGGCACAACCGACGCCGGGCTCAGGGCCACCGGACTCGACGCACTTGACGTCACCGAAACCGACGGACATGACGTCCTCGAGTTCGAGATCCTCCACGCTGCCGGCTTCGGCGGCGAGTTCCATCACCGAGTTCTGTGCCTTCGAGTGCAGGATCAGGCGGGTCGAGTCCGCCTTGGGATCGCAGCCGACGATCATCACCTTCTTGCCGGCTTCGGCAAGTGCGGCGACGAGGTTTTGTGTGGTGGTGGATTTGCCGATGCCACCCTTACCGTAGATGGCGGCTTGACGAAGTTTTGCCATGGTGCGTTACTCCTTGTCGGAACTGAACTCGTGAATCGATCGTGTTGCGTTGAACCACGAGCACTCTTCTGCAATCGGCGTGCCAGGTCTGCAAATTGCAGGCAACGCATTGTTTTATAGAGGATTTAAAGAGATTGCCCAGCAGCACTCCCCCCTCTTCCTGCGACAAAGACCCTACAATTTGTAGGGCCGACAACATTCACGTCGCAATTCCTGCAAGCCTTGCACGCCTGAGTGTCCCGCCCACGGCAAGACGCTCGCTGAACCGTTGCAACCTGCCGACGGAGGCCCTTGGCAGCTTCGCCTTCCAGCTCACCCCGTGCGCCCTCAGCCTCGACGGCGTCCTGCCCTTGCACCAGCCGCTGTTCGACCGCCTCGACACGCTCGATTCCGCACCGGAACGCGCCTGCGTGTTCCGAACCTACATGAACGCGCATTTCTTGCTCGACGATGCACCCGCCCTCGGACTGTCGGAGAATGTGCGCCTCGATCGCAGCAGGATGGACTACCTGCGTCTGCTCAGAGGCTGGCTGTTTGATTCGGAGGGCCGGGAGGGGGCGATCCTGAAAGCCTGGGTGGAGTCTCGCTTCGGCCTCCTCACCCGCTACCATCGCGGACCGCTGGGCGCCGAGGACAGCGCTTCGCGCAGCGGCTTCGAGCAGGAGGTCGCCGCCGGTCTGTACTCCACCGCCGGACTGGAAGCACAGGTGGACCTGCTCTATTCGTGGACGCAGTACGAGCTCGCGCGACGCCTTCACGGGCGTACCCACCTGCAGCTCTACCGCGGCTGTTCCGACCCGAGGGCGCTGCGGGAGAAGCATGCGCTCGATGACGGCAGGCGCGTGGTCGAACTGAACAACCTCAGCTCCTTCTCCGCAAACGCCGAGCGCGCTGACGAGTTCGGCGATCGCGTCTTTTCGTGCGCCACCCCCATGCCCAAGATCCTCGCCTTCAGCGGACTCATGCCGGGACTGCTGCAGGGCGAGAATGAATACCTGGTCATCGGCGGTATCGCCGCAATCACGATCGAATACTGAAGTCTGCCGCCTTGTCGGAAGTCGGACATTGGCATGTCGGGCGCGCGACAGCATCGGGCGAGCCCGCGCCTCCATCGACACCCGGAACCGCAGCAGCGCGAGGGCGGCTCCCCTGGACTCCGGTGGCATCGATCTTGCTGATCGAAGCAGGAAATCGCGAAGTACGCGCCCTGCAACCACAAGGAAGCCCCATGACGACCGTCTTCGACCAGATCCGCGCCGGCCTCGCAGCCGGTGAAGTGGTTCCATTCATCGGCGCCGACGCCCTTGCCGATGTCACCCACGGCAAAACCGGTGCCAAGATTCCGGCCACCAGCGACGAACTGATTCTCGCGCTCAACAACGGCCAGCCCATGGCGCCGCGGCTGATGTACGAGTTTCCACGTGCAGCAATGAACATCGAGCTCAAGCGCGGACGCAATGCAGTCAATCGCGCACTCGAAACCATTTATGCAGATACCGGGTGGTCTTGCGCTGGCCTGCACGAGTGGCTCAACGGACTCAACCTGCCCTATATCATCGACCTCAATCGTGACACCGGCCTCCAGCAGGCGTGGGCAAGCCGCCCGCATACGCTGATCGTTGGCATCGCCCGCATCGCCGGCGGGCTGCGCTACAAACTCTTCAGCCACGATGGCACCGCCTACACCGCAGCACAGGACGAAAGCGGCATCGACCCTGCCGCCCCCATCCTGTTCAAACCCTGTGGCACGCCGTGGCCGGAGCCGAACTGGATTGCATCGGACGCCGACTTCGTCGACTACATCACCGAGCTCATGGGCGGCTTTGCCATCCCGCCCTATCTGAAGGAAAGGCGCAAGGGACTGCGCTACCTGGTGCTTGGGGCACGTCTGAATCGCGACACCATCCGCATGCTGCTGGCCGATTTCATCTACAGCGCCGGCGAGCCCGCAGGCTGGGCGTTGATTCCCGGTGCGAACGACAAGGAAAAGCGTTTCTGTGCCCGCCTGGGTCTGGAAGTGGTCGATGCCGACTGGCGCGAACTGGCCGACATGCCCCTGATCGAGGCCGCGTGACAATGCGCGAATGGGACGAGGCCAGACACGCGCTCGGCAATGCCGGGATGGATGCAACACATCGCGCCTTTGTCGGCCTCGTTACCCGGCTGGCAAGCGCAGACGATGCCAGCTTTCCGGCACTGTTCAACGAACTGCTCGATCACAGCCGCGAGCATTTCGCTGCCGAGGACGTGCTGATGCGTTCCAGCCGTTTTGCGGCCACCGGAGAACACATTGGCGAGCACCAACGGGTGCTTGCCGAACTGCGCGCGTTCAACCGCAGCGTGAAGGGAGGAAGGCTCATGGTCGCCAGAGCCTACGTTCGTGAGAGCCTGCCCGAATGGTTCGACCAGCATCTGTCGACAATGGACGCTGCACTCGCCGCCCATCTGCGCAAGCGACACGCTGCCGCCTGAAACCGCATGCGCCAGCGGTCCGGCTTCGCGCCGGGCCGAGACTACTGGATGCGATACGCGGGTGACAGTTCGATCAGGGCAGACGCATCACGCACGCAGGCCTCGCGCACGCTCGGGCTGAGTGCGCGCAGCCATTCCCCCGGCAAGGCCCGCTCACCACACAGCGCCCCCATCACCATGCCGGCAATCGCACCCGTCGTATCGGCGTCGCCGCCACGATTCACGATATCGACCAGCACGGGCTTGAAGCCGTCCTGGGTGGCCACCGCCTGGCATACTGCCCGCATCGTATCGACGATGTAGCCGCTGGGGTTGTCACAACGCCGGCCGCGGTAGTCGAAGTCGGCATGTGCCGACACCAGTCGGTCCGCACATGCAACGACCTCATCGGTACCCGAGCCTGCGAGCGCGGTTTGAACCATCTGGATCACGCTCAGCGTTGCCGCATCAGTCAGAGGGTTGTTGTGGGTGACGCGCGCCTGCACCAGGGCCGCCCGGGACACGAGTTCGGGCGCCGCGCCATAGCAGGCCAGTGCAACCGGCAGGCAACGCATGGTCGCCCCATTGCCGGCGTCCGAGGAAAGCGGCGCCTCCGTGCTGCCGCTCAGGCGCCAGCGCACGATGCCTCGGCGCACCGTGTTGCCGATATCGACCGGCTTGCTGCGCATCCAGCCATCGAACGCCCGGGCGCAGGCGTCAGCATCAGGCATGCCTTGCGTCTCGATCCACGCCCCGGCCAGGGCAAGCGTCATCGTGGTATCGTCGGTGACATCGCCAGCCGCAAGACGCAGCCAGCCGCCTCCGCAGATCCTGTCATGCACCCCGTACTGCGCGCCAATTTCGCGTGGGGTCATGAACTCCACGGTCGCACCGAGCGCATCACCGATCGCAAGGCCCAGCATCGCGCCGCACGCCCGGTCGCGCAGGACATTGCGTGCCTCGTCATGAACGAGATCCGGCACATTCGTCGTCACGCGGCGCGCGGAAGCCTGCGAAGTCACACCTCGGGCCCGAAGCAGCTGGCATAGTCGGCACACGCCTCGCACGACGGTGACGCGCAGACATAGATGCCTTCACGCTGGCACAGCTCGCGGTAGAGAAACTTCTTCCACTTCATGTCGCGATTATTGGCCTCGGCGAGCGCGGGGAAATTGAGCGCGATGAGTTGCGACAGCTCCCGGCGTGAGGGCAGACCGAGATCCTGCCAGAGATGGTCACTCCCCATGCACGCGGTTGCCATGACCACGGCCATGTCACTGGCACCCGCCACGACATCGGCAGCATGGTCCGCAACGAAATGGAGCAGATCATCAAACTCCGGGTGAAGCACGGGCGTCGGCCCCAGCGCCTTGTTCGGACGCCAGACCAGGCCAGGAAAATGCCGCTCGACGAGCGCAGCGAAGCGCACCTCGCCAAGTCCGAAATCTGCAGGCAGCACGCCCTCGCCGACCGTCCACCCGGCAATCAGATGGGCAATGAACTCGTCGTTCGGGTGGCCAGCTGCGTGATCCAGCAAGTGCGCGTGCAGCGCGTTACGGACGGGTGAAGTACGAGAGCTCAGGGGTGCCAGCATGATGAAAGACTCCTTCTGGTTCGATCCAGTGCGCACCGGACAGGCAGCCCCGTGCCGATGCGCGCGATCCGGTCAGTACTCGACCAGCAGATCCTCGTCGCGCAGGATCATCTGGCATGCGAGGCGCCACGGCGTGACGGAGACATCCTCGACACGCATGCGCTCGATGTCTTCCGCGTTGATCTTCTTGTGCTCGCGCAGCACGACGAGCTCCTTGTCGGTCAGGCGGCTGGCCATCGGGTCGGTACGTTGTCCGTGGTTCGCCAGTGGCGTGATCTTGACCATGCAGGTCGCGCACTCGCCGTCTTCACAGGAAAAATCGATCGGGATGTGATTGTCCTTGGCGATCTTCAGAATGGTCTGGGTGTGCGAACCGGCCACGGCATAGACAGTCTTGTCCTTGTGGATCGGGCTTGAAAAGGTGATGTTAGGCATGGTGAAACTCCACTGCGGTTGATTGAACGGCCTCTCTGCCGGTTGTTGTCGGATTCAGCCCGGTCTCACCACGACATGCCCGCCCAGCACCTGGGCCTGGCAGGCAAGCCGGTTGGCGACACCTGCGTAGTTTTCCTTGAGCACCTTGTCCTCGAGCACCGAAGGCGTGGCCAGATGCTCGGAGCCGGTAACGATCTTCATCATGCAGGTACCACACTCGCCCTCGCGGCAGCCATAGGTGAGGCCGGCACCGATCTTTTCCGACACTTCGATCAGACGGGTTCCGGCGGGAACGGTGACGGTGACGCCGATGTCTTCAAACGTGACCTGGGCCTTGGGCATGGTCGGGCTCCTATGCGGTAAGCGCGTTGGGCGCGGTAAAGTCGATATGGCGGGGGGCGACGCGGCCAACCAGGTGCTCGGCCAGTTCGCGACCAAGCGCCGCGCAGCTCTCGAGTTCGTCGTCGGTGGGAATGAGCTTGACCTTCACGCCAGGTCGCGGGACACGAAGCTTGAGGCCGCGCAGACGGTCCTCGACCAGCCCGACGGCTTCGCCGCTCCAGCCATAGGAGCCAAACGCGCCGCCGAACTTGCCCTTGACCTTGACCAGCGTCAGCGACGAGAGCAGATCCCACACTGGCTTGACCGCATCGCCGTTGATCGTGGGCGAGCCGAACACCAGACCATCGGCTTCCTCGATGAGATCCACGAACGGGCCGGGGTCGCCGCCGGCAAGGTCGTACATCGAAACGCGGACGCCCTCGACGCCTTCGGCACCATTGCGCACTGCCTGAGCCATGCGCTCGGTGTTGCCGTAGGCGCTGATGTAGAACACCAGCAGCGTCTTCTCGCGCCCGCCGGCCTCGTTGGCCAGCAGGGGAGCGGCGAGCTGACGGTAGCGTCGAACGTAGCTCGTCGGCGCGTCACGCAGGATCGGGCCATGTGCCGGCGCCAAAAGGCGAAGCGGCAGCGGCTCGATCAGGTCGAGCGCGGTCAGCACATGCTCGCGGAAGGGCCGCATGATGTGCTGATAGTAGTAATCGAACGAAAAACGGAAATCGCCGACGCTGTCGTTGAACAGGCGCGAATCACAGAAGTGACAACCGAACACGTCACCCGAGAACAGCAGCCCTTCCTCCTCGACCCAGGTGCATTGGGTATCCGGCCAGTGCAGATAAGGCGTATGCAGGAAGCGCAGGGTGCGACCGCCGAGGTCGATGCGGGTGTCCTCGTCGACCGGAATGATGCGGGCCTCGTCCAGACTTTCCTTGACCAGGCCCTTCAGCATCTTCAGGGCCGGATAGGAGAGGTAGAGCGAGGCCTGAGGCGCGGCCTTGAGCAGCGCGGGCAGCGCGCCCGTGTGGTCGGGCTCGAGATGGTTGAGCACGATGGCGCGGATCTCGTCCGGGCGACAGCAGGACCACAGCCGCGCGAAGAAGTCCTCGGCAAACTCGGCCTTGACCGTATCGATCACGGCCACACCTTCGCTTCCCCGCACGGCATAGGCGTTGTAGCTGGTGCCATTGGCCGTGCGCAGGATGATGTCGAACTGGCGCAGGTCCGGGTCGAGCGCGCCCACCCAGAACACATCCGGGGCAATGGCAACCGGCTCGCCAGGTCGAACTGCACCGGCGCGACTCATGGAAAGCTCGCTCCGGACGGCGGCGCACAATAGACCGCAGGGTTACGCGGGGGCTTGCACTCAGCCACCTCGGCGGCGCTGGTTGCATGACTGCAGCCCTGCGGTACGGCCCCGTCGGGCAGCCGCACCCCGCGCTGCACAAGCCACACGGCATCGAATCCGCAGCAGCGCTCGCCAGCCAGTTCGATCAGTGGCCGGCGAATCAGCACGGGCTCGGCAACGAGGCGCGAAAGTGCGGTCTCGGCGCTGAACTCGGCGGGAACGAGCGTCCCCGCCTCGACCGCGGGCGCGGCTGGATTGAACCACTCGCGCACCGGTCGGGTGCCGAAGAACGCCGACAATGCGCTCGTCGTCCATGGCTCCGTCAGGAGATCACGGACGACGACCTCACAGCCGGCCTCCCGCAGCAGCCCGATCTGACGCGTGTTTGTCGCGCAACCGGGCTTCCACCAGAAGCTTACTGTCGGCATTCCGCTTCCCTCATCTGCTCGAGCAGGTGAAGCGGAATGCCGGTCAGCGAACCCAGCGGATTCAGCGCATCGCCATACTCATCGACGATCGCCCCCTCGATCGGGCAGATCTCCGCACATTGCGGCAGATCGTGATCGCCAAGGCACTCGGTGCACTTGTCGGGGTTGATGAAGAACAGCGGCTCGCCCGGCTGCATGACCGCCGAGATGGCCTTGTTCGGACACAAGGGCTCGCAGGCATAACAGCCCACACAGGAATCGACGATTTCAAGTGACATGTCTGTTCTCCTGTCAGGCAGCCTGGGCCGAAGCGCCGGCCACGGGCAGGTCGAGCTTGCCGGCCGCTGCCATTTCGTCATACACGGCGCGGATGGCCTCCTCGATCGGCTCCATCGCATGCTCGCCATTGGGCTGAATGCCGGCCTTTTCGAGATCGGCCCAGGGCTCGAAACCGATCTTGCTTGCGAGCAGGACCTCGACCCCTTCCAGCGACTTGATGATGCCGCCGAGCACGGTTTCGCCGTCCCCACAGGACTCGTCGCCCATGCAGTACGCAGTGCACTTGCGGTGACCGAGGAAGCGGTGCTCCTTCGGACCCACTTCGTACACCAGGAACTCGTGTGCATGCCCGAAGTGCTCGTTGATCACCCCGCCGCCCTTGGTCGCAATCGCGATGCGGATGTTGCGGGTCGCAGGCGCAGCCTCGTCCTCCACCGGTGCATCCGGATTGAACCTGGGCGCCGCCTTGAGCGCGCGCTTCATTTCAAGCTCGGTGGTGATGGCTTCGTGCACCTTGGCGCGCTCGACCATGGCGGTGGCGTAATCGACTTCCATCTCGTCGATCTTGTCGAGGGTGAACTCGTCACCGCGGTCCTCGCCCAGCAGCCCGACCGCATCGGCACGACACTGCCGACAATGACGCATCATCGACATGTCGCCGGAGCAGTCGTCCTGCAGCGCCTGAAGTTCGAGCGGCGTCGGCTCGGGCTGACCCATGATGCCGTAGTAGGTGCCGTGCTCGGCCTCGGCGATCAGCGGCATCACGTTGTGCAGGAAGGCGCCCTTGGTCTTGACGATCTTCGACACCTCCTTGAGGTGCTGGTCGTTGACCCCCGGAATCATCACCGAGTTGACCTTCACCAGAATGCCGCGACTGGTGAGCATCTCGAGCCCCTTCTGCTGCTGCTCGATCAGGATTTTCGCGCCTTCCACACCACGGATGCGCTTGTTCTCCCAGAAGATCCACGGATAGATCCTGGCGCCGATCTCGGGGTCGACACAGTTGATCGTGATCGTGACGTGGTCGATGTTGTGCTTCGCCAGCTCATCCACACAGTCCGGCAGCGACAGGCCATTGGTCGACACACAGAGCTTGATGTCCGGCGCCTGCTCCGAGAGCTGACGGAAGGTCTCGAAAGTGCGCTCGGGGTTGGCGAGTGGGTCTCCGGGTCCGGCAATGCCGAGCACCGTCATCTGCGGGATCGCGGCCGCCACGGCGAGCGTCTTCTTGACCGCCTGATCCGGCGTCATCAGTTCGGACACGACGCCCGGACGGGATTCGTTGGAACAGTCGTACTTGCGGTTGCAATAGTTGCACTGAATGTTGCAGGCAGGCGCGACCGCGACGTGCATGCGGGCAAAGTAGTGATGAGCCTCCTCCGAATAACAGGGGTGGTCCTGCACTTTGCTGCGGATATGGTCGGGCAGATGCGACAGCGCATCCGGCTCGGTACCACAACCGCTCTCACTGCAACCGCCTCCGGCGCTCGGGGGCGCGGCGTTGCTGATGACCGGGAGTTCCATCGTCAATCCCCTAGTAGATGTCTGACGAGGATTCTTCTGCAAACCGCGTGCCAGTGCGAGGACGGCGCTAGAGCACTGAATTTACTGAGATTCCGTCACGCCGCAGGCGCACATTGTAGGAAGTACGACAGGACGAGCTGTGGGGCTCGCGACACCTTCTGCACAAGAAGGCCTGCGTGCGCTCATGCCACCTGCAGCCTCGAGTGCGCAACCGGGGCCGAAGGCGACGCTGCCGGGGCTGCTCATTCTTTCCGCATCGGAAGTGTTCACCTCGCGTTCACTTGGCATATGCAATTTTCACAATCCGGGAGGCCCCCGGTATCCCGAAGCTTCTTCCACCTCTCACGACGCATTGCTGAACCGGAGATCAAAGCATGAAACCACTGTCCCGATACCTGCCACTGTCCGGCCTGTGCGCCCTTGCCCTGACGGCGCACGCCCAACAATGGGAGCCCCTCCCCGAACACCCCCCAATCCCTGCGGACAATCCGCAAAGTCAGGCCAAGATCGACCTGGGCAAGACCCTGTTCTTCGATCCACGCCTCAGCGAACACGGCACGCTGTCCTGCAATTCCTGCCACAACGTCATGGCCGGCGGTGACGACAATCGCCCCAACTCGATCGGCATGCACGATGCCCGTGGCGGACGCAGCGCACCGACGGTATGGAACGCGGCCTACCAGTCGGTGCAGTTCTGGGACGGTCGGGCAGGCACGCTGGAAGAACAGGCCAAAGGCCCGATCACCAACCCGATCGAGATGGGCATGAGCGATGCTGCCGTAGCCGTTGGCCGGCTGAACCAGATTCCGGCCTATCTGCCGCTGTTCAAGGCCGCCTTCCCGGCAGCATCAAAGCCGATCACGATGGACAACGTGGCCAAGGCCATCGCCGCCTATGAACGCACCCTGGTGACGCCCGACTCACCCTACGACCGCTACGTGAAGGGCGACAAGACGGCCCTCACCGCGCAGCAGGCCCGCGGCATGAAGACATTCGGCGACCTCGGCTGCACGGCCTGTCACGCCGGCGCGAACTTCAGCGGACCGCCCATGCCGATGGCACAGGGCTTCTTCATGAAGTTTCCGACCTTTGCAGGCAGTGCGTTCGACAAACAGTACGACCTGCTCTCGGACACGGGCCGACACGCATCGACGGGCAAGGACAGCGACAAACACATGTGGCGGGTGCCGACCTTGCGCAACATCGCGCTGACAGCCCCCTACATGCATAACGGCAAGGTTCCGACACTGGAAGAAGCCGTACGGGTGATGGCGAAGACCCAGCTCAACCGGGACATCGACGCCACGCAGCTTGCGGATGTCGTGGCCTTCCTCACCAGTCTGAGCGGGAAATTCCCGGAGCAGACGATGCCCCGGCTGCCACTGACCAGCGGCAACTCCATCGTCCCCCCGATCGACCCCCACCTTAAGACCGCGAAAGCGACGGATTAAGGACAGCACAGCGCGGGGGCGGGCGCGCCCGCTCCCGTCTCATGTCTGCAACGCCGCTCGAGTCTCACGCTCAAGTAAGGTGTGCCACGCCTCCAGCAATCGCAATGCTGGCCGGGATCGAAACGAAGGCAAACGTCCCGACGACCAACAGCAGGCCCGTCGCAACGGCAACAAATTCGCGAAAGAATTCGGTCTCACTGAGCTTCATGTTCAGACACTCCTGATCTGTATGCAAAAAATGGGAGAACCACCCCACTGAACCCAGCGACGCATCGGGCCGAAGGGCATGAATGCATACTGACAGTCCCCCGCTGAACACTGCGTGAAGACAACATTCACGCACCGTTCAGCGAAACGTCACGGCATCGGACCGGGACGGACGACTATGCGCACTCAGATCTGACGCACCTTGATGTTGAGCGTCTGAATGCGATAGGCGATCTGTCGCGGCGTCATGTTCAGCAGTCGGGCGGCCTTGGCCTGTACCCAGCCGGCCTGCTCAAGTGCAGCGATGACCCGCTCGCGCTCATCCAGATCCGGATCATCGAGATCCACCGAACCGCCTCCACGCATTGGCGACACCCGCTCTTCGACACCCGAGATCAGCACCAGATCGCGATCGATGACGCCATCCTCGCTCATGACCGCCGCGCGCTCGATACAGTTTTCGAGCTCGCGCACATTGCCCGGCCACGCATGGTGAAGAAGGATGCGCAGGGCGCTGTCGGTGATCGAAAGCGGACGCCCCTGCATTTTCGCCACCTTGCCGACCAGGAACGAGGCAATCTCGGGGATGTCCTCGACGCGCTCCCGCAGCGGCGGCAGCATGATGGGCATGACGTTCAGGCGATAGAACAGATCCTCACGGAACTTGCCCGCTTCGACTTCCAGTTCCAGATCGCGATTGGTTGCAGCAATCACCCGCACATCCACCCGCAATGTGCGCACGCCGCCAACGCGCTCCAGCTCGCCTTCCTGCAGCACGCGTAACAGCTTGGCCTGGAAGGATGCCGAGATTTCGCCGATTTCGTCCAGGAACAGCGTGCCGGCATCGGCCGTCTCGAAACGCCCCTTGCGCTGCGTGAGCGCACCGGTGAATGCCCCCTTCTCGTGGCCGAAGAGCTCGGACTCCAGCAGGTTCTCCGGCAGGGCCGCACAGTTGAGCTTGACGAAGGGCCCCGCTGCGCGCGGGGAGTTGTAATGGATGGCCTGAGCGATCAGCTCCTTGCCGGTGCCGGTCTCGCCGCGCACCAGCACGGTCGTGTTCCACTTCGCCACCTGCCGTACCTGATCGAACACCTTACGCATCACGGCGGTGTGCCCGATGATGCTGTCGAAGCCGAAATGGCTTCGCACGGTGCGCCGCAAACTGTCGCGCTCCTCCGAAATATCCCGGCGTTCCTGGCGCACCTGACGGGAGAGTCTCACCGTCTGACCAATCAGGTTGGCCACCATCTCCGCAAAATGGGCATCGTCGTCGAGGCGTTCCCGAACCGCCAGCGGAGGCTGCAGCGCAAGCACACCGACGGTTTCATGTGCGGCCCGGATCGGCACGCCGATAAAGGGTGCGTCGGCGTCGAACACCCCACGCTGACGCAGGTAATCGGGGCTTTCGGCGAGACGCTGCAAAACCAGCGGCCGCGAGCGCTGCTGTACGCTGCCGATCACACCCTCGCCCGCACGCCAGCGGATATCCGGATCAATCGTGCTATCCACGCCATGCAGGGCCGAAATCGCCATCGCCTCCCCATCGGGCTCGCTCAAGGTGACCAGGGCCCGATTGAAGCCGCACTCCTCATCGAGTACGCGCAGGAGTTCCGCAAGGGTTTCGCGCAGCTCCAGCGAACGCGACAACACCCGGCTGACCCGATACAAGGCCTCAAGCGACGATTCGAGCCAGGCCGCGCGCGCCTCGTCCAGCGGATCGCTCGCCGTCATCTTTCGCCCTCCTCATCGGCCACGGGGATCTGCCCCAGGGCAGGAATGCTCACCAGAAGCCGGCAGCCGCCGGCATACGACGGATCGATCTCGAGCACACCGCGATGCCGGCTGACGATCTCCTGAGCCAGCGACAATCCAACCCCGCGCCCCGCTGCGCGCCCCTTCTTGGTCGAGAAGAAGGGCTCGAACACTTTCAGGCGCAATTCGTCGGGAATGCCCGGGCCGGTATCGGTCAGCGCCGCGCACACATACTTGCCACGCACCTCGGTGCTCAGGCTCAGGTTGCGTTCGGTCCAGCCGCGCACATTCATGGCTTCCACCGCATTCGTCACCAACTGCCGGAACAGGGTCCTCAGCGCGGTGGGATTGCCCTGGACCGAAGGCAGGACATGCGACGGCAGCCAGTCGACCGTTACCCCTGCCGACAGGAAGGTCTCTGTCTCGAGCATCAGCACGTCACGCAGAACCTCATTGAGGTTAACCAGTCCGGTGGGGGCCTCGGGCTCGGGCGGCATCGCCGCCTGCAAGGTGGAGATGGCCTCTTCTCCCGCACGCTGCGCGTCCGCAAGCGCCTTGGCGAGCGCATCACCTCCTGCAGCCCCGCCAGCACGGCGACGCTGCAGACTCGCCGCTGCCGAGATCAGATTCACCGGCCCCTGCAACTGAAAGATCGCCCCCGACAATGCCTCGCGCAGACTCTGGTTGAATTCGCCCTCGGACAGCATCGCGCGCATTGCTGCAATACGCAGCGCCTCCTGCTGACGCTTGGAGGCACTGATGTCGTGCATCACCAGCAGCATGTAGTCGGAGCAACCGTCGCCGTAGAACGCATCGGGACTGGTATGACGCTCCTCGAACCACGACACCGAACACGAATACCAGCGCGGCTCTCCCGAATCCGAATCGAAGCGCAGTTCGTGGTTAAGCAAGGCACGGCGGTGAGCCAGCGCATGCTTGAAACTCTCACCGAGACTTTGACGCAGTGCATCCATCACCGAATGCGCCGGCTCGGTCACCCGCATGTCGGAGACCACACGGCGGTAAGCGGGGTTGTCGAGGACGACCTTGCCCTCGACGTCGAGCAGCGCAACCGCGACCGGTGCCACCGAGATCACCGACTCGATGAGCTGCTTGTGATTGCTCAGCTGCTGTGCCAGACGGTGCTCTTCGGTCGCGTCCCAGTGCATGCCGAGGTAACGGGTTTCCTCTCCCTTGATCGCGGCGGAGCGCAACGGCGTGACCGTCAGCTCGGCCACATAGGGCGTGCCGTCGCGCCGGCGGTTGAGCAGGCGCCCGGTCCACGACTGGCCGCTTTTCAGGGCCTGCCACATCGTCTGGTAGACCGAGCGCGGTGTCGATTTGTAGGACAACAGCGACTGGCGCTGCCCAACCACCTCGGAGGCGGCGTACCCGGTGATCGCCGAAAAGGCCGGGTTCACATACAGGATGTGCGCATTGACATCGGTGATCGAGATCGCAATCGCAGATTGCTCTACCGCATCGTGGAACACGGCATCGGAGAACACGGCATGCATCGAGTCAGGGGCCGACATTGAAGTCTCTCAAGGGACAGTTTGCTCCTCACAAGCAATCATTGTGCCAAACCTAACAATTCGATGCACTTGTCCGGTGCATGACAGCCGGACACCTGTCCTGCCACGGAATCGGCGCTTTTCGGGCTGCGCCAGGCGCCCAGCGGAACCCGCCACAGACCTTGTCGTGTTTACGACAATCTCTGCGCAACTGACGTACTCGAAACATGCCGGCGCACCTCCTGAAACATCACACTTCCATGAAATCAGTCACTTGCAGACAATCCCACGGTGGCATGTCTCATGCAACACACAGCATGAAAACCGCAATGACGGAGATCGTCGGCAATGAGTGAATGGTTGATGCTGCTGCTGGGCACGGCGCTGGTAAACAACGTCGTGCTGGTGAAATTCCTGGGCCTGTGTCCCTTCATGGGGGTCTCGCGCAAGATCGACAGCGCGCTTGGCATGGGAATGGCCACGACCTTCGTGCTCACGCTCGCGAGTGCCGTGACCTGGGTGCTCGAGCATGCCTTGCTCGCACCCTTCGATCTGGCTTATCTGCGCATCCTGGGCTTCATCCTGGTCATCGCCGCAACCGTCCAGTTCGTCGAAATGGCGGTCAAGAAGAACGCGCCCGCCCTGTACAAGGTGCTCGGCATCTATCTTCCGCTCATCACGACCAACTGCGCGGTGCTCGGCGTGGCGCTGCTCAATGTCCAGGAGGGCGCGGGCTTCGTTCGCAGCGTCGTCTACGGGCTGGGCTCAGCCGCAGGCTTCACCATGGTTCTCGTACTGTTCGCCGGACTGCGCGAGCGCCTGGCGCTCGCACGGGTGCCGGCAGCCTTCGCCGGCGCACCAATTGGTTTTGTGACTGCCGGACTGCTGTCGCTCGCGTTCATGGGCTTTTCCGGCCTCACCAACCACTGACCGACACTCTCAAAGGAGCCGACATGTTGATCGCCGTAGTTAGCCTCTCCGTGATGGGCGCTGTTTTCGGCCTCGGGCTGGGGCTTGCCGCACGCTTCTTCCATGTCGAGCGGGACGGCGTCGAAGCCGAAATCGAAGCCATGATGCCCGGCACCAACTGCGGTCAGTGCGGCTTTCCCGGTTGCGCAGGCGCCGCCGAGGCGCTCATTGCGGGAAACGCACCTGCCACCTGCTGCCCGCCCGGTGGCCTGCAACTGGCCGAAGCGCTGGCCGCACGGCTCGGACTCGCACTCGACGCCGGCGCCGTCCAGATTCAGGTGCCACGCATCGCGGAAGTGCGCGAGGAAATCTGCATCGGATGCACGAAATGCTTCAAGTCCTGCCCCACCGATGCGGTGCTGGGCGCCGTCAAGCAGATCCACTCGGTGATTCGCGAGGCCTGCACCGGCTGCGCGAAATGCGAAGAAGTCTGCCCCACCGGGGCCATCGACCTTGCTCCGGTGCCCGTCACACAGCAAACCTGGGTCTGGCCGAAACCGGTCAGCGCCTGAGAGTGATGCCATGAATACCCCTGCCTTATCCACCCCCTCCTTCCTGCGCCGCATGCTGCAGCGCTGGGGCGCCCACCCCGAAGGCCGCAAACATCCGGCCGCGGATACCGAGATCACGGTGCTGCCTCTGCCTCCGCGGCTGATCCTGCCGCTTGCCCAGCATATCGGCGCGCCGGCACGCCCACTGGTGCAGGCAGGGCAGTATGTGCTGCGCGGCGAACTCATTGCCGAAGCGCAGGGGGCGATCTCTGCGCCGATACATGCGCCGACATCCGGCACCGTGATCGGCATCGCCGAGGTACCGGTGCCGCACGCCTCCGGCCTTGCGGGTCCGGCCATCCTGCTTGATACCGACGGTCTTGACGAAGCCCTGCCACCGGATCACACCGACCCGTTCAGCCTCGAACCCGCGGAGATTGCGCGCAGGGTTGCGGCTGCCGGCGTGGTCGGCATGGGCGGTGCTACCTTCCCGGCGGCCGTCAAGCTCGCCCTCGGCCAGAAGAACCCCATTCCCACGCTGATCCTGAACGGTGGCGAGTGCGAACCCTACCTGTCGTGCGACGATCGCCTGATGCGCGAGCGTGCCCCGGAGGTCATCGACGGCGCGCGCATCATCCTGCGGGCCATTGGCGGCGAACGCGCATTGATCGGCGTGGAGAACAACAAGCCTCAGGCGATCGCTGCCCTTCGTGCGGCGGCCGAGGGCGTCGCCGATGTGGAGGTCGTCGAGGTTCCGAGCCGCTATCCGATGGGCTCGGAAAAGCAGCTCATTTCCTGGCTGACCGGGCGTGAAGTGCCTGCGGAAGGCCGTTCGGCAGATATCGGCGTCATGGTGCAGAACGTCGGCACCGCCGCCGCCATTCACCGTGCGATCCGCTTCGGCGAGCCGCTCACCCGGCGCATCGTCACCGTCTCCGGCGGCGCCATCCGCACACCGCGCAACCTTGAGGTGCGCATCGGCACGCCGCTCTCCACCCTGGTGGCATTCTGCGGCGGAACGACGGAACAGGTCGCGCGCTGGGTCATGGGCGGGCCGATGATGGGATTATCCATCCACTCGCTCGACATCCCGGTGATCAAGGGAAGCGGCGGACTGCTTGGACTGGTCGAACACGAACTCGCAGCCCTCCCGGAACCCGGCCCCTGCATTCGCTGTGCCTCCTGCGTGGGTGCCTGTCCGATCGGGCTGATGCCGCTGGAGATGGCCGCACTGATCAGGAGCGGCGACCTCAAGGCGTCGGTCGAGATTGGACTCAAGGATTGCATCAGCTGCGGTACCTGCTCCTTTGTCTGCCCTTCCCAGATTCCGCTCGTCCAGTACTTCAACCATGCCAAGGGCGAACTCGCGGCCCAGGGCCGAAACCGCATGAAGCAGGATGCCATCAAGGAGCTTGTCGAAGCGCGTGAAAGCCGCATGGAACGCGAAGCGCGCGAAAAGGCCGAGGCTGCGGAGCGACGCAAGGCCGAGCGCGCCCGCGCCAAGGCGGCTGCCGCCGAAGCCGCAGCGGCAAAGGCAAGCGCAGCCGCGAAGACAACAGAGGAGACCACGGCATGAACCCGATTTCCTCACCTCACGCACACGGAGCCCGCTCCGTTGGCCGCGTCATGCTGCTGGTGATGCTGGCACTGACCCCGGCGACGTTGGCCGGCTTCTGGCACTTCGGCTGGCCGGCGATCACGCTATGGTGTGTCACCATTCTTTCCGCCCTGATCTCCGAGGCCTTCTGCGCGCGTCTGGCGGAGCGGCCCGCAGGCCCCTTGCTCGCCGACGGCTCGGCAATGCTCACCGGCTGGCTGCTCGCCCTGTCCCTACCCCCCTGGGCACCGTGGTGGATCGCCGCGGCGGGCGCGAGCTTCGCCGTCATCGTGGCTAAGCACGCCTTCGGTGGCCTGGGACAAAACCTCTTCAACCCGGCAATGGCCGCGCGGGTGATGTTGCTGATCTCGTTTCCGGTCGAAATGACGCAATGGGTTGCCCCCCACGCTGCAGGCTTGAGCGCCGGGCTTGACCCGATGACCGCACTGAGCGTGACCTTCGGCGGCAACGCGCCGGACGCGATGACGAGCGCATCGCTGCTGGGCCACGTCAAGTCCGAGGCATCCCGCGGCATCGCCCTGTCGCAATCGCTGACCGGACACTGGGATCCATTCAGCTTCGGCCTCGGCCAACGCGCCGGCAGTCTGGGGGAAACCAGCGCGCTGCTGCTCGCCGCTGGCGGCGTGTTCCTGATGCTGAAGCGGGTGATCGGCGTGCAGATTCCGGCCGCCTTCATTCTGGGTGTGGTGCTGCCCGCAGCCTTTGCACACCTCCTCGCTCCGGATCAGTATCTGCCGCCCCTGGCTCATCTGCTGACCGGTGGCGTCATGCTCGGCGCCTTCTTCATTGCGACCGACTATGTAAGCTCGCCAAGTACCCCGCTCGGGCAATGGATCTTCGGTCTGGGCTGCGGCTTGCTGACCTGGGTCATCCGCACATGGGGAGCTTATCCGGAAGGCGTGGCCTTCGCCGTACTGCTCATGAATTCGGCAGTGCCCCTGATCGATCGCGTAACGCGTCCCCGCATCTTTGGCCGCCGCCGCAACGGTCACTCGATGACCGCCCCGTGAATCAACTTCAAGCGCCGAATCCAGCCATGCGCAAATCGCCATTGTCCTCTCCGCCCATCGAGGCCCTGTGGTACCAGGGCGCCTCGCTTGGCCTCGTCGCCCTGACTGCAAGCGCTGCACTCGCGTTCGCGCATCAGGCCACCGGACCTGCCATCGCCGAAGCCGCGGCGCGCGACACCGCCGCCTCGCTGGCTCAGGTTTTACCGCAGGGGTTTGCCGACAACGACCTGCTCAAGGACACCATCAGCCTGCCGATGGCTGGCACCCCGCCGCTGACCGTCTATCAGGCGCGCCGGGCAGCCGAGGTCCGCGGCGTGGTCTTCGCCGTGACCGCCAAGGGCTATGCCGGGCCGATCCGCATCATGATGGGCGTCGATCGCAGCGGTCGCCTGCTCGGCGTGCGCGTCACCCGCCACACAGAGACGCCGGGACTCGGCGACAAGATCGAGTTCGCCAAGAATCCGTGGATCGACAGCTTCGCCGGCAAGTCGCTTGAGTCCCCGCCGCCAGCACGCTGGGCGGTGAAGAAGGACGGTGGTGATTTCGACCAGTTCGCCGGCGCCACGATCACCCCGCGCGCAGTCGTCAATGCGGTCCGTGGCGGGCTCGAACTGTTTGCGCACAACCGCAGCGCCATGCTGGGCGAGGACGATCACCTGCTGAGCCTGAAGAAGGAACCGACATCATGAGTCTGCACTGCAAGGACACAGGATCCGAACCTGAAGCGGCCCCGAGGATGCCATTCGGCAACATCATCCGCGACGGGGTGTGGCGGCAGAACGTCGTATTCACACAGATGCTCGCGCTCTGCCCCCTGATGGCAGTCACCAGCACGGCCACGAACGGCCTCGGCATGGGGCTCGCCTCCACCGCGGTACTGGTGCTGTCGAACGCCATCGTTGCAGCGATCCGCAACTTCGTCAGTCCCAGCGTACGTATCCCGACCTTCATCGTGCTGATCGCGACCCTGGTGACCCTTGTGGATATGAGCCTGAACGCATGGCTGCACGATCTGCACAAGGTGCTGGGGCTCTTCATTGCCCTGATCGTGGTCAATTGCGCGATCCTTGGCCGTGCCGAGGCCTTCGCCTCCCGCCAGCCGGTGCTCTCCTCCATCGTCGACGGCATCGCCATGGGGCTGGGCTTCACGCTCGCACTGATCGTACTCGGCGCGACACGCGAAGTGCTCGGCAGCGGCACGCTGTTTGCCAGCGCCAGCCTGCTGCTGGGCGAGTCCTTCCGCTTCCTTGAGATCACGGTCATTCCGGACTACAAGGGCTTTCTGATGATGATCCTGCCGCCCGGCGGCTTCCTCGCACTCGGCTTCCTCATGGCATTGCAGCGTCATGTCGAGACACGACGGACACACCAAACCCCCGCACCCGAAGCCTTGCCGGCGGAAGGCGCCTCTCTCTGAGCGAGCATCCGGATGAGAATCGGCATAGCGTATTCCGATGGCGCCCAGCACTGCTGGCTGCGCATCGATGTGGCGGACGAGGCCACGGTAAAGGATGCGATCGAGCATTCGGGCGTGCTGGTCATGTATCCGCAGATCGACCTCACGCAACAGAAGGTCGGCATCTTCGGCAAGCTGGTCAAGCTCGACGCCCCTTTGCAGCCAGGCGACCGGGTCGAGATCTACCGTCCGATCACCTGCGATCCGACCCAGGTGCCGCGGCGGGGCGGCATGGAGGATGAGGACTGAGCATCGACACGCTGACAGCAGCATCGTACCTGGGAGATACTGTCGTCATTGAATGACCCGGGGCGACCATGCTCGTTGCCATTGTCGACGACACTCCGCTGAACCTGACCCTGATGGAAAAGCTTGTCGGCCGCGTGGGCGGCTGCCAGGCGGAGTGTTTTGCCGAACCGCTCGCCGCGCTCGACTGGTGCGAGCGCAATGAGCCCGACCTGATCATCGTCGACTACATGATGCCGGGCATCGACGGTATCGAGTTCATACGGCGTATCCGGGCCTTGCGTGACCATGATGACCTGCCGATCCTGATGGTCACGGCCAATAATGAACGCCGCACCCGCTACGATGCGCTTGAGTTCGGCGCCAACGACTTCCTCAACAAGCCGATCGACCCGCACGAGTTCGAACCCCGGGTACGCAACATGCTCAAGTTGCGCGAGGCCCACCTGGCGACACGCGACCGCGCGGTGCGACTTGCCGAAGCGGTGCGCCAGGCGACGGCGGAGATTCACGCCCGCGAACGCGAAACCATTACCCGCCTGGCTCGTGCAGCGGAGTTCCGTGATCCTGAAACCGGTGCCCATATTCAGCGCATGGCGCACTATTCAGCACTCGTCGCCCGACGCCTGGACATGGGCGAACAGTATGCGGATGAAATGCTGCAGGCTGCCCCCATGCACGATGTCGGCAAGCTCGGGATACCGGACTACATCCTGCTGAAAGCGGGCCGCCTCAGCGCGGAAGAAATGACGGTGATGAAGCGCCACCCGGCCATCGGCTACGACATTCTCAAGGACTCGTCTTCGTCGGTCGTGCGGATGGGGGCGGTCATTGCGCTAAGCCATCACGAGAAATTCGATGGCACTGGCTACCCGGGCAAGCTGCGGGCCTCGGCGATCCCGCTCGAGGGTCGCATCGTTGCCGTTGCCGACGTTTTCGACGCGCTGACTTCGGAGCGCCCCTACAAGCGCGCCTGGACGCTGGACAAGGCCATCGCCTTCCTGCGTGAAGGCCGCGGCAAGCACTTCGACCCAACCTGCGTCGACGCCTTTCTGCGCGGCTGGAAGGATGTGCTCGAAATCCGGAAGCGCTTTCAGGACGAATGGTAGGCGGCTCACCGAGGCAGGCGCCGCCCACCCGCCAGGCTAGCCCGGCTTGCGCTCGATCAGTTCGACCTTGTAGCCATCCGGATCTTCGACGAAGGCGATGACCGTACTGCCGTGTTTCATGGGACCCGCTTCGCGCACCACCTTGCCGCCACGGGCACGGATATCGTCACAGGCCTTTCCGGCGTCCGGCACTTCCAGCGCAATGTGCCCGTAGGCAGTGCCAAGATCGTACTTGTCCACGTCCCAGTTGTGGGTGAGTTCAAGCACCGTGCCCTCGTCCTCGTCCTGATAGCCGACAAACGCCAGCGTGAACTTTCCATCAGGGTAGTCATTGCGGCGCAACAGCCGCATGCCGAGCACTTCGGTATAAAAGGCAATCGATCGATCCAGATCGCCTACGCGCAACATGGTGTGGAGCATTCTCATGGTTCAGTCCTCTTGTATGACGGGGGTAAGATCCCGCGCATCGATCAATGGCAGTCGGCCACCCTGCACGCGCAGACACCGACGCGCATCCTGCCAGCCCGGATATAGCCGTTCCACCACCGACCAGAAACGCGGTGAATGATTCATTTCCAGCAGATGCGCAACTTCATGCGCAACAACGTAGTCGATCAGCGCGGGCTCGAGGTGGATCAGCCGCCAGTGCAGGCGAATACCGCTCCTTGAACTGCAGCTGCCCCAGCGCGTGCGCGCTGACGACAGTCTGACCTCGGGCAGCGGAAGCCCCAGGCGATGGCAATACTCCTCGACCCGACCGCGAAACCAGTCGATTGCACGTGTGCGCAGGGCGCGCACGAACTGCGCCGTCGTCGCGGAAGCGGGCAGCCAGAGTTCGTCCGCGCCATCAGCCGCAAGCCGCCACTGCACTCGCCGCCCCGACTGCAGGATGCACAAGCGTGCGGCCCTTCCCAGCAGGGGAAACTCGGCGCGATCGGCCATGACGAAACGCTGGACGTCGGCTTGTGCCTGTTGCGCACTGAGGCGCGCGAGCAGCCAGCGGCCATGCATGCGGACGAAATCTTCCGCTGCCGCCACCGAGGTACCGTGGGGCACCGCAACCCGGGCGCCGCGGTGGTCGACCTGCAGCGCAAAGGATCGCCGGCGCGAGTGTCGCATCACGAGAGCCACGGTGCGGCCCTCGACCTCCATCACATGCGCCGCTTCCACCGTCGCAGGCGCACGCGGGACACTCAGGCCTTGTCTGCCCACTCAAAGCCTCGCTCGAGCACACCTGCCTTGAGTCTGGTCATGGCTTCATCAACGCGTGCGGCAGTGCCTTTCATTCCGAGCTCGAGCGAGCGCCGCTCGCCTTCTCCGGCAATCGTCGGCAGGCTGAACAGGGTCGTATCGGGAAAGCTTTCCGTCAGCTCGCGCATGAGCCCGATCAGTTGCCCCTCATATGCGTCCCACACGGTCACCGCACGCTCGACATAGTCCTCTGCATGATGCAGATCGGCATAGCAATGATCGAGCACCCACTCCACCATCGGCCAGGCCATGATCGGGAAGCCGGGCACGAAATGATGCCTGCTCACCGAGAAACCCGGAATGCGGTTGTAGGGATTGGGAATGATCTCGCTGCCAACCGGAATCACGCCCATCTGCAATCGCTCGGGCGTCACCTCGCCACCAAAGCGGGCCCGAATCTCGGCCTCGGCCTGAGGGTGAAGCGCGACGCTGGTACCGAGGGCAGCGGCAGCACACTCGCGGGTATGGTCGTCCGGGGTCGCGCCAATGCCACCGAAGCTGAATACGACATCGCCGGTGGCAAAGGTCTGGCGCAGGGTATCCGCCAGTTGTGCGGGCTCGTCGCCGGCGTATCGGGCCCACGAGAGCTTGAGCCCACGTGCACCCAGCAGTTCGATGAGACGGGAAAGATGCTTGTCGCTGCGGCGACCGGAGAGGATCTCGTCGCCGATGATGAGCGCGCCGAATTTCATTTGTTGATCCGGTTCGGTTGAGGGACGGGGGCAGGAGCAGGAGCAGGAGCAGGAGCAGGAGCAGGAGCAGGGTCGAGTATCGTCACACCGTTACGCAGGCGCTCACGGCGCAGGGACTCGAGCATGAAGTGCACGAAAGACAGGCCGGAAAACGCTGGCGCAATCAGGTTGACCAAGGGCACGTAGGCCAGCAGCGCGGTACCGCCCCCCAAAACCATCATCGGCATGCGCTGATCCTTGCGCAGACGGACAAGCTCGTCGCGGTCGGCATGAAACATGAGCGCGTCGTACCCGAAGGCGCGCTGGTTGAGCCAGCCGGTAAGCAACACCGGCACGATCAGGCCGACACCTGGAATCAGCCAGAACGGCAGGGACAGCAAAATCGCGCCCAGAAACAGCAGGGTCGCAACCAGGGCATTCCATCCGCTCCCCACGTTGGAGCCGCCCCTGCGCTGCTCGAGATCGGCATAGTCGCGCTTGGCCACGCGCTCCAGCATGAGCGGCAAGGCCACCACTGCAACAAGCACCGCGGCAGTGACATAGATCAGCGGCACAAAGGCGAGCGCGACGGCGATCTTGACCAGCACGAGCAGGATGCCCGCCGCCAGTTCGGACGACGCCAGCCAGCCGCTCAACCAGCTCAGGCTCCCGATCCAGTTCATCACGCCGTCGATGATGAAGGCCCACGAGAAAATCGCGACCACCGTCCACAGGACCGAAGCCAGCACGCCCGGCCAGATCAGGTGCCAGAAGATGCCGGTCCGCGTCAGGCTGCGCAGCGATCGTCCGAGCGCAAGAAAGATATCGCCCATGGTGAGCCTTCTAGCGGGGCATCCCCGGCATGCCGGGCAGCATGCCTTTCATGCCACGCATCATCTTTGTCATTCCTCCTTTGGAGAACTGCTTCATCACCTTTTGCGTCTGCTCGAACTGGTTCAGCAGGCGGTTGACCTCCTGCACGGTCACCCCGGCACCGGCAGCGATCCTGCGCTTGCGGCTGGCCTTGAGCAGTTCGGGCTTGGCGCGCTCCAGCGGCGTCATGGAATTGATGATGCCTTCGATGCGGCCAATGGCCTTTTCCTCGGTTCCACCCTGCAACTTTCCGGCAGCCTGTGCAAACTGTGCAGGCAGCTTGTCGAGCATCGACGACAGCCCGCCCATCTTGCGCATCTGTCCGATCTGCTCCTTGAAGTCGCTGAGATCGAAGCCCTTGCCGGTTTTCAGCTTCTGCGCGAAGGCGCGGGCCTTGTCCTCGTCGACCCCCTTGCGCGCCTCTTCGACCAGACCGAGGATGTCGCCCATGCCCAGGATGCGGCTTGCCATACGATCAGGATGGAAGGGCTCGAGACCGGAAAGCTTCTCGCCCACACCGGCGAACTTGAGCGGCTTACCGGTGACATGGCGCACCGACAGCGCCGCGCCGCCACGAGAATCACCGTCGAGCTTGGTCAGCACCACACCGGTCAGGGGCAAGGCCTCATTGAAGGCACGCGCGGTATTGACCGCGTCCTGACCAAGCATCGCATCGACCACGAACAGGGTTTCGATCGGGTTTACCGCCGCGTGCAAGGCCTTGATCTCGGCCATCATGGCTTCGTCGATCGCAAGACGACCGGCGGTATCGACCAGCAGCACGTCGTTGTGATGCTTGCGCGCGTAATCCAGCGCAGCCAGCGCAATATCGACCGGCTTCTGCTCTGCTGTGGACGGGAAGAAATCCACCCCGGCCTGGGCCGCGACGGTTTTCAGCTGCTCAATTGCCGCCGGGCGATAGACGTCGGCCGACACCACCAGCACTTTCTTGCCGTGCGTCTCCTTGAGATGCTTGGCGAGCTTGCCGGTGGTGGTGGTCTTACCGGCGCCCTGGAGACCGGCCATCAGTACGACAGCCGGGGGCTGGGTAGCGAGATTCAGCCCCTGGTGCGCGCCGCCCATCAGGATCTTGAGTTCGTCATGCACCACGCCAACGAGCGCCTGCCCCGGGGTCAGCGAGGCGATCACCTCCTGCCCGACGGCCTTTTCCTTGACGCGATTGACGAAATCCTTGACCACCGGCAGGGCGACGTCGGCTTCGAGCAGCGCCATGCGCACCTCGCGCATCGCTTCCTGAATGTTGTCCTCGGTCAGGCGGGCCTGACCACGCAAGGTCTTGACGACTTTGGACAGGCGCTGAGTAAGATTATCTAGCATGTTCTGGAGACCTTCGGCCGGGGTGACTTGGAGTAAACTGCGGGTCTGTATGCAGCCAATTCTACTTCATCTCCTCCCTGCGACGCTCTATGCCGGCCTCGGTGCCTGGTTCTGGCGTACCTGCGTGCTGGCGGCGCCCTCCGCCCAGAAACGACAATGCATGTCGGGACGCGAGCGTCTCGTCCTCCTTCTGGCCCTTCTTGCCCACGGCGCGGCGCTCCACGCGGCGCTGTTCCCGGGTACCGAGATGCGCTTCGGTTTCGGCGTCGCGCTGTCGCTGATGGTATGGCTCGCGATCTGCTTCTACTGGGTCGAAACCCTGTACACACGGCTCGACGGCCTCCATGCAGCGGTTCTTCCTGCCGGTGTGCTGGCCTGCCTGCTGCCGCTGGCCTTTCCGGGCGAGCATGTACTGACCAACGCCACCTCACCTGCGTTTCGTGCCCACTTCATCATTGCGATGCTCGCCTACAGCCTGTTCACGCTGGCGGCACTGCACGCGATGCTGATGGCCATCGCCGAGCGGCAACTGCACAGCGCGCGCTTCTCGCGCATGCTCTCGGGGCTGCCGCCGCTGCTGACCATGGAGGCACTCCTCTTCCGCCTGATCGGCATTGCCTTCGTGCTGCTGACCCTGACGCTGCTATCGGGCATCGTGTTCTCGGAGACGCTGTTCGGGAAGGCATTCCGCCTCGACCACAAGACCGTTTTCGCCATCGTTTCCTGGCTGTTGTTCGGCACGCTGCTGTTCGGTCGCCGTGCCTGGGGCTGGCGCGGCAAGCAGGCCCTCAGGTGGACGCTTGCCGGTTTCGTGGCGCTGATGCTCGCCTATGTCGGCAGCCGCTTCGTCATCGAGGTGCTGCTCCATCGGCCTGCCTGAGGCTGATGGGCTGTCAACCGGCATGCATGCCGGTTGACACCAACTCCCCGGGCCTTCGATACTCAAGGCCCGCATTCTGTAGCCCACTCCGTGTTAGATATCGGCCTTACGGCGCAATTCAGCGCCCTGGTTTTCCTCCTTCTGGTGTCCGGTCTGTTTTCCATGTCGGAAACCGTGATGATGGCGGCAAACCGATACCGGCTGCGCTCACTGGCTTCGCAGGAGCATCGCGGCGCCATCCTCGCCGTGAATCTGCTGAATCAGACGGACCGCCTTCTCGGCGTGATCCTGCTGTTCAACAACCTGGTCAATACCGCCGCGGCGACCCTGGTCAGCGTCATTACCATGGAGCTTTTCGGTGACGACCGCTGGGCGCTGGGTGCCGCCACCCTGTTCGTCACCTTCCTGATCCTGGTGTTTTCCGAGATCACGCCGAAAGTCATTGGTGCGCACCATGCCGACCGCCTCGCCCTGATCGTCAGCTACCCGCTGAGCGGCCTGTTGCGCGTGTTTTACTCGGTCATCTGGTTCATCAACCTGTTCTCGAGCGGTCTTCTTCATCTGATGCGCCTGCAACCACGACACGACAATGGTGCTGCAGCGCTGTCGGTCGAGGAGCTGCGGTCGATGGTGCTCGAATCAGGCCAGTACATTCCGCAGACTCACCGCAGCATTCTGGTCAATCTGTTCGACCTGGAGAGCATTACCGTCGAAGACGTGATGACGCCGCGGGGCGCGATTGACGGCATCGATCTGTCCATGCCAATCCACGAGTTGCGTGAACGCATCGCGACCAGCTATCACACGCGCCTTCCGGTCTATGACGGCGACAGCGAACAGGTGATCGGTGTCCTCCATCTGCGCCGCCTTCTGGGCGAGGTACTGGCGACGGAGCTCAACGTGGAGCTGATCCGTGAGCTTATGACCAAGCCCTACTTCGTCCCGGCTGACACGCAACTCTACTCGCAGATCCAGTTTTTCCAGGAGAACCGGCAACGACTGGCCCTTGTAGTAGACGAATATGGCGAAATGCTGGGCCTCATTACGCTAGAAGACATCATCGAAGAGCTCATCGGCAAGTTCACCACCAGCACGCCGGAATCCGGCCGCCACCTGACGTGGGGTGAGGATGGCAGCATTACCGTCGATGGCAGCACGAACCTGAGGGAGATCAACCGCGCACTGGGTCTGGACCTGCCGATTGACGGCCCCAAGACCCTCAACGGCCTGCTCCTCGAGTACCTGCAGGACATTCCTGAAACCGGTCTGTCCGTTCGCATTGCCGGCACACCGATTGAAGTCATTCAAACCCAGGACCGGCGCGTTCGCACCGCCCGCCTGTTTCGCATGCCGTAAGCTGGACCGGGCCGGAACGCCCGGCGATCAGTGTGCGGCTCGGCGCGGGGCTTTACAAGCCGTTACGGGGCGTGCAACATCGAATGTCACTTAATTACGATTACCGGCGCAGACATCGCCGGTGCTTCGAGAGCGGGAAATGGCAGCAAACCCACAGACCGCACTGAGCGGACTTGCCCGGGCACTTATTCAGAATGGTCGCCTCACCGAAGCCGACGCGCTGAGCTGTTCACCCACTGCAAACGGCTCGTCCAACGCCTTCCTGCTTGAGATCTGCCAACGCGGACTGATGAATCCGCGCGAAATTGCAAAATTCGCAGCCGACACGTTTGGCTACCCCCTGCTGGACATCAATGCGGTCGAGCGCGGCTCGCTGCCCCGCGATGCCATCGATCGCAAGCTGATGAACCGCCACCAGGTCGTCGCGCTCGGGAAACGCCAGAACCGGATTACGCTTGCCGTCGCCGACCCGTCCAACATGCGGGTACTGGACGAAATCCGCTTTCAGACCGGGCTGCAGCTTGACCTGATCATTGTCGAGGTCGACAAACTCGGCAAGCTCGCCGAAGCCCTCAGCGAGACTGCACAACAAACGCTGCAGGATTTGACCGGCGAAGATTTCGACATGGACCTCCTGCAACAGGACGGTCCTACCGATCAACCCGCAGACGACAGCTCGGAAGTCGATGACGCCCCTGTCGTCAAGTTCATTCAGAAGATCCTGATCGACGCGATCAATGAAGGTGCGTCCGACATTCATTTCGAACCCTACGAGAAGTACTACCGCATTCGCGTTCGTACCGACGGCGTGCTACGTGAAATCGCACAACCACCCCTGGTGCTGAAGGAAAAGATCGCCGCGCGGATCAAGGTCATTTCGCGCCTCGACATTTCGGAGAAGCGCGTACCGCAGGATGGCCGAATGAAGCTGGTGCTGTCCAAGACCAAGGCCATTGATTTCCGCGTATCGTCTCTGCCGACCCTGCATGGCGAAAAAATCGTGATGCGTATTCTCGACCCGAGTTCGGCAATGCTCGGTGTCGATGCGCTCGGCTACGAACCCGAGCAGAGGAAAGCGCTCCTCGACGCCGTTGAACGCCCCTACGGCATGATTTTGGTCACCGGGCCGACCGGTTCGGGCAAGACGGTCTCGCTCTACACCTGTCTCAATCTGCTCAACAAGGCGGGCGTCAATATCTCCACCGCCGAGGATCCGGCGGAAATCAACCTGCCGGGCATCAACCAGGTCAACGTGAATGAAAAAGCGGGCCTGACGTTTGCTGCGTCGCTACGCGCCTTTCTGCGCCAGGATCCGGACGTCATCATGGTCGGCGAGATTCGCGACCTCGAAACTGCCGAAATTTCGGTCAAGGCCGCGCAGACGGGTCACCTCGTCCTGTCCACGCTGCACACCAATGATGCCCCCTCGACGCTCGAGCGCCTGAAGAACATGGGTGTGGCGCCATTCAACATCGCCTCGTCTGTGATCATGATCACCGCACAGCGCCTTGCACGCCGGCTGTGCACCTGCAAGAAGCCAATGGACATTCCGATCGAAGCCCTGCTCCAGGCGGGCTTTCACGAAGATGATCTGGACGGCAGCTGGCAACCCTACGGCCCGGTCGGCTGCGAGCGTTGCAAGGGCAGCGGCTACAAGGGGCGGGTAGGCATCTACCAAGTCATGCCGGTCTCTGAGGAAATTGCGCATATCATCATGACCAACGGCAACTCGATGGATATCGCAGCCCAGGCTGAGCGTGAGGGCGTGAAGGATCTGCGCAAATCCGGTTTGCTCAAGGTTCGCCAGGGCGTGACCTCGCTAGAGGAAGTGCTGGCAAGCACCAACGAATAAGACAAATACACAGGAAGATCCACTCATGGCGACTGCATCCCGAACTGCCAAACGCCGCGTGAGCGTCGGGCCGAAGGAAGAGTTGTACAACTGGGAAGGCAAGGACAAGACCGGAAAGATCATCCGCGGCGAGATGCGCGCCACGGGCGACGCCATCGTTCAGGCAACCCTGCGCCGCCAGGGGGTGCTGGTCACCAAGGTCAAGAAGCAGAAGATGTCCCGTGGCCACAAGATCACGGAAAAGGATATCGCCCTGTTTACCCGCCAGCTGGCCACAATGATGAAGTCTGGCGTGCCGCTGCTGCAGGCGTTCGAGATTGGTATCAAGGGCTCGGGCAACCCCAGTCTGGCGCGAATGCTGAACGAGGTCCGCACGGACGTCGAAACGGGCTCTAGCCTGTCGCAGGCTTTTAGCAGACATCCGGTTCACTTCGACAAGCTTTTTTGCAACCTGGTAGCGGCTGGCGAACAGGCAGGCATCCTGGACAACCTGCTCGACCGCATCGCGACCTACAAGGAAAAAATTCTTGCCATCAAGAGCAAGATCAAGTCTGCACTTTTCTATCCGCTCGCAGTCATCGTTGTTGCAGCGCTCGTCGTTGCAGTGATCATGCTGTTCGTAGTCCCGGAGTTCAAGAACGTATTTGCGAGTTTTGGAGCAGAGCTACCCGGCCCGACCCTGATCGTCATCGCAATGTCCGACTTCTTTGTCGACTTCTGGTACCTGGTATTCGGCATCATTGCCGGCACCATCATGAGCATCGCATTCCTGTACAGGCGTTCTTCGGCAATGCAGATCGCTGTGGACAGGTTGGTGCTCAAACTCCCAGTGGTGGGAGACATCATCCTGAAAGCCACTGTGGCGCGCTGGTCGAGAACCCTGTCGACCATGTTTGCTGCCGGTGTGCCTCTGGTCGAAGCACTGGAGTCCGTAGGCGGCGCAGCCGGAAACTATGTCTATCTGACCGCAACCAAGGCGATCCAGAACGAAGTGAGTACCGGAACGAGTCTCACCGTGGCGATGCAGAACAGCAACGTGTTTCCAACCATGGTGGTACAGATGGTGTCGATCGGCGAAGAGTCGGGCCAGCTCGACAGCATGTTGTCGAAAGTCGCGGACTTTTTCGAGCAGGAAGTGGACGACGCTGTTGCAGGCCTGTCCACCCTGCTGGAACCAATCATCATGGTCTTCCTCGGCGTCGTGATCGGCGGCCTGGTGGTTGCCATGTACCTGCCGATCTTCAAACTCGGCGCCGTTGTCTGATCTTTCCAGGCCCGGCGACAGCCGGGTCCTGACCTTCTGCAAATTCAATCCATGTCAGAGTTCCTGAGCGACCCGCTCGCCTTCACCCCACTCGTCACGCTGCTCGGTCTCTTTGTCGGCAGTTTCCTCAATGTCGTGATCCATCGCCTGCCGCGGATGATGGAGCGCGACTGGCAGGTGCAGGCGGCGGAGATGCGCGGCGAACCTGCCCCCGAATCCGAGCGCTTCAACCTCGCAGCCCCCCGGTCACGCTGCCCCCATTGCGGACACCTGATCACCGCGCTTGAAAATATCCCGGTGGTCAGCTATCTGTTCCTGCGTGGTCGTTGCGGCCACTGCTCTGCGCCAATCAGTCGCCGCTACCCCATGGTAGAGGTGCTCACCGCCGTGCTCTCCGGCTACGCAGCATGGCATTTCGGTTTCGGCCTGGCCGCCGCCGGCGCATTGCTCTTCCTCTGGGCCATGATCGCGCTTGCCTTCATCGATCTCGACACTCAGTTGCTCCCGGACGACATCACGCTGCCACTGCTCTGGCTTGGTCTCGCGTTCAACCTCGCCGGCGTCTACACGGACCTGCCGAGCGCAGTGATTGGCGCGATGGCAGGTTACCTGACGCTGTGGTCGATCTTCTGGCTGTTCAAGCTTGCGACCGGCAAGGAGGGCATGGGCTACGGCGACTTCAAGCTCCTCGGCGCCATTGGCGCATGGCTTGGCTGGCAGACGCTGCCGCTGACCATTCTTCTCTCCTCGGTCGTCGGGGCGGTGATCGGCATCAGCCTGATCGTATTCGCCCGCCACGGCAGAAACATTCCGATACCGTTCGGCCCATATCTCGCGACGGCCGGCATCATCGCGCTGTTCTGGGGTGAAGCGATCACACAGCGCTACATGGGCGTGCTCTGAGCATCACACCAACAGGGCGTACGAACGCCGTCTCATCAGTGACTGCCGCCAGGCGCTGAGCCACACATGCAGTGGCAGGCTAAGCCTGCAAGGGGCGCTTGAATTCGGGTCCGACAGCCCCCATATCCACCGCAGCCAACAAAGCGTGGCACTTTGCTTTTTCCTTATGCTGCATTGCGTTAGACTTGCGCACTTGCCTTTCCGGAGCTTGTCATGCCCATCTACGAATACCGTTGTGAAAGCTGTGGATTCCAGAAGGAACATCTGCAGAAAATGAGTGATCCGGTGCTCGACACCTGTCCCAACTGCGGAAAAGGAAGCTACGTCAAGCAGCTGTCTGCTGCCGGATTCCAGCTGAAAGGCAGTGGCTGGTATGCAACCGACTTCAAGGGCGGAAGCAAGACCTCATCCGCGGCGAGTGCCGCGACGACAGCATCGTCGGATGCGGGCAGTGCGCCCGCATGCGCAGGCAGCTGTGCCTGCCACCCGTCCTGACCTCCTGTCCTTGCGAATCGCCGCGTGAAAAAATACTTCATCACCGGGCTGCTGATCTGGATCCCGCTGACCATCACCTTCATGGTGCTGGCATGGATCATCAACACCCTGGATCAAATCCTGCTGTGGTTGCCCACGGGCTCCCAGCCGAGAGACGTACTCGGGTTCAACATCCCCGGCATTGGCGTACTGGCCAGCCTGCTCATCGTGTTCTTCACGGGCCTGGTTGCCGCAAACGTGCTGGGACAGAAAGTCGTGCAGCTATGGGAAGGCATCCTTGCACGCATCCCGGTGGTGAAGTCGATCTACTACAGCGTGAAGCAGGTCTCCGACACGCTGTTTTCGAGCAGCGGTCAGGCCTTTCGCAAGGCGCTGCTGGTGCAGTACCCGCGCCAGGGCTCGTGGACAATTGCATTCCTCACCGGCAAGCCGGGGGGCGATGCGGCCAAGCACCTCGAGGGCGACTTCGTCAGCGTCTATGTGCCAACCACGCCCAACCCGACCTCGGGTTTTTTCCTGATGATGCCCAAAGAGGATGTCATCGAACTCGAGATGAGTGTGGACGAGGCACTGAAGTACATCATCTCGATGGGGGTGGTATCGCCCCCGACGCGCAAGCCGCCGCAACGGCCCGCGCTGCTCAACGAATGACCATTACCTGAATCCCGCAGCCCCTCTCGGGCTGTGTCTGAATTGCCGGAACTCAAACCATGCGTACTCAATACTGCGGTCAGGTCACTGCCGCCAACCTCGACCAGACTGTCACCCTGTGCGGCTGGGTGCACCGCCGCCGTGACCACGGGGGCGTGATCTTCATCGACCTGCGTGACCGTGAAGGCCTGGTTCAGGTCGTTTGCGACCCTGACCGTGCCGAGATGTTCGGCGTTGCAGAATCGGTACGCAGCGAGTTCGTGCTCAAGATGAGCGGCAAGGTTCGCCGCCGCCCCGCTGGCACGGAGAACGCCAACCTGACCTCCGGCGAAATTGAAGTGCTCTGTCACGAGATCGAAGTGCTGAACTCCTCGGTGACGCCGCCCTTCCAGCTCGACGACGAGAATCTGTCCGAGACGGTACGCCTGACCAACCGGGTCGTCGACCTGCGCCGTCCGCAGATGCAGAAGAACATGATGCTGCGCTACAAGGCCGCCATGTCCTTCCGTCGCTTCCTCGACGGTGCCGGCTTCATCGACATCGAAACCCCGATGCTGACCAAGAGCACGCCCGAAGGCGCTCGCGACTACCTGGTTCCGTCCCGCGTGCATCCCGGCCAGTTCTTTGCCCTGCCGCAGTCGCCGCAGCTGTTCAAGCAGCTGCTGATGGTGGCCGGCTTCGACCGTTACTACCAGCTCACCAAGTGCTTCCGCGACGAGGACCTCCGCGCCGACCGCCAGCCCGAATTCACCCAGGTCGATATCGAGACCTCGTTCCTGAACGAGGTCGAGATTACCGCCCTGATGGAAGAGATGACCCGCTTCGTGTTCAAGGAAACCCTTGACGTTGAGCTGCCGTCGCCCTTCCCGCGCATGAGCTACGCCGAGGCCATGCGCCGCTTCGGTTCGGACAAGCCCGACCTGCGCGTCACCCTTGAGCTGACGGACGTTACCGATGCGGTGCAGGACGTCGCCTTCAAGGTCTTCTCAGGCCCAGCCACGACGGGCGGTCGCGTTGCAGCGATGCGCGTACCCGGTGGCGCCAGCCTGAGCCGCGGCGAAATCGACGAATACACCAAGTTCGTCAGCATCTACGGTGCCCGCGGTCTTGCCTACATCAAGGTCAACGATGCGGCGCAGCCCAACGAAACAGGCCTGCAGTCGCCCATCGTCAAGAACCTGCACGAAACGGCGCTGCGCACCATTCTCGAGCGCACCGGCGCCCAGTCCGGCGACCTGATCTTCTTCGGTGCAGACAAGACCAATGTGGTCAACGACGCCCTTGGCGCCCTGCGCACCAAGCTCGGTCACGAAAAGGGCTTCGTCACCGGCGAAGCCTGGTGCCCGCTGTGGGTGGTCGACTTCCCGATGTTCGAATACGACGACGAGAGCAAGCGCTGGACGGCCTGCCATCACCCCTTCACCAGCCCGAAGGATGAGCACCTCGACCTACTCACCACCAGCCCGGGCGAATGTCTGGCCAAGGCCTACGACCTCGCGCTCAACGGCTGGGAGATCGGTGGTGGTTCGGTGCGTATCCATCGCGCCGACGTGCAGGCCAGGGTGTTCGATGCGCTCAACATCGGCCCCGAAGAGCAGCAACTCAAGTTCGGCTTCCTGCTCGACGCCCTCAAGTACGGCGCACCGCCGCACGGTGGCATGGCCTTCGGCCTCGACCGTGTGGTGACCATGATGGCCGGCGCCGAGTCGATCCGTGATGTCATTGCCTTCCCCAAGACTCAGCGCGCGCAATGCCTGCTGACCAATGCACCAGGCGAAGTGGACGAAAAGCAGTTGCGCGAACTCCACATCCGTCTTCGGCAGAAAGTCGAGACGCAGGTCGAAGTCGGCAAGAGCTGATCCGGTCCGCACCAACGAAAAATGCCGCGATCCGATCGCGGCATTTTTTTGTGTCATGCGAATCAAACGCGCAACTCAGCGCATGAAGCGCTCCTCGGCGATGGCGTCAGCCACTTCGCCGGTCGGACGCGCTTCCTTCAGTGCGCGCTCGAAGACCTCCATCAGGTTGTCGTAAATGCCTTCGACGTGGCCCACCAGTGCAGAGCGGTCAAAGCCGATGCGCTCGTGGTAGACATCGATGATGCCACCGGCGTTGATCACATAGTCGGGCGCATACAGGATACCTCGCTTTATCAGTTCGAGCCCGTGGCGCGACTCGCCGAGCTGGTTGTTCGAAGCGCCGGCGACGATGGAGGCCTTCAACTGCGGAATGGTCTGATCGTTCAGGATGGCGCCGAGCGCACAGGGCGCAAACACGTCGACATCAAGACCGAAAATCTCGTCAGGCGCCACCACGGTCGCACCGAGCACTTTCGCGGCCTCGGCCAGCGACTCGCGATGGATGTCGGTGATCCACAGCTTTGCCCCCGCCGCCTTCAGTTGCTGCGCCAGGTCCAGCCCGACATGGCCCACACCCTGCACGGCCACGCGCAGCCCGTCGAGCGAATCACGACCGAGCTTCGCCTTCACCGCCGCCTTGATGCCGACGAAGGTGCCGTAGGCCGTGGCCGGAGAAGGGTCGCCGCTGCGGGTGCCGCCATCGGTCGGCTTGTCGACGATGCCTGACACATGCGAGGTGAACTGGGCCATGTACTTCATGTCTTCCACGCTGGTGCCGGAGTCTTCGGCGGCAATGTAACGGCCGTTCAGATTCTCCAGCGCACGTGCAAACGCCGCGAGCAGGGCCGGGGTCTTCTCGGTGCGCGGGTTGCCGATGATCACCGACTTGCCGCCGCCGAGCTTCAGGTTGGCCATGGCGGACTTGTAGGTCATGCCGCGCGACAGCCGCAGCACGTCGCGCACGGCCTCCTCTTCGCTGGCATAGGGCCACATCCGGCAGCCGCCGAGCGCAGGCCCGAGGTTCGAGTTATGAACAGCGATGATCGCCTTCAGCCCGCTCTTGTCGTCGCTGCAGAACACGACCTGTTCGTGATCGGCGAAATCGCTCAATGAAAATACAGCCATGGGGGGTCTCCTTCCTTGTGTGGATGGTTGCATCACGACACACACCCTCGCTTGTGGTGCGGGCTGTGTCGTGATGCAGGGTGGTGGTAGATAGATTTATTGCGGCCCGGAACGTTCATGTCGTTTCCGGGCCTGGCGCACTGGCGGGAAGGCTTAGCCTGCAATCACCGCAATCGTCTTGCGCGCCTTGCCGCCGACCGTTGCCGCGAGCGGCTGACGCGACTGAAACGCCGCAAGCAGCGCAGACTCGCGCTTCCTGGCCTGTGCCAGATAGCGTTCGCGCACATGACCAAAGCCCCGGATCTGCTCCGGCAAGGCAGCGAGCTCGACCGCGGTCTCGTGGTTGGCGAGCTCCAGCCCGCGCAGCACCTCGTCGATCAGCTGCTCGTAGTCCGCAATCAGTTGCCGATCGAGCTTGCGATCGTGGCTGCGCGCAAAGGGATCGAGCGCACTGCCGCGAAGATGCCGGAACTTCGTCAGCATCCGCATCGCCTTGAGCATCCAGGGGCCGTAGGACTTCTTCTGCAACTCGCCGCTCTGCGGGTCCTTGTCCGCCAGCATCGGCGGCGCAAGATGGAAGACCAGCGAGTAGTCACCTTCGAACTGCTCCTCGACGCGCTTAAGGAAGTCGCTGTCGGTATACAGGCGTGCGACCTCGTACTCATCCTTGTACGCAAGCAGCTTGTAATAGCCGCGTGCCACGGCCTCGGTCAGCAGCGTAATGCCCGGCATCACCTGCGCCTCGGCAGCGCGCACGCGATCGACGAGCCTGGTGTAACGGGCTGCATACGCGGCATTCTGGTAATCGGTCAGCTGGGCCTGGCGACGGGCGATCACCTCGTCGACGGTGGTCGAGAGGGTATGGTGGGCAGGCTTGCCATGCTGCGGCTTCGCCGCCTCGCTCACGGCATTCAGATCCACTGCGGCCCGACGCCCCCACTGGAACGCTGCCTTGTTTGCCGCCACCGCGGCACCGTTGATCTCGATCGCACGCAGAATGGCGTCGTCGCTCAGCGGCACCAGCCCCTTTTGCCAGGCATAGCCGAGCATGAACAGATTGGTGGCGATCGCGTCCCCCAGCAGGCTGGTCGCCAGACGGGAGGCATCGATGAACTCGGCCGCCTCGGCACCTACGGCCTCGACGATCTGCTGTTCCATCGAACCAGCCGGGAACTGCGGATCCGGCACTTTCACAGCATCGCCACTGCGGGCCTGAGCCGCAAAGCCGCGCACGAACTCGCTGGTCATGGACTGATCGCGGTTGATCACGACCCGCGTGTGGCCGTTGCGCATCTTCGCCAGCGACTCGTCGCTCGCGGCCACGACCAGGTCGCAACCGATCACGGCATTGGCTTCGCCAGCCGCCACACGCGCAGCAAACAGCATGTCCTGACGGTCGGCGATGCGCACATGCGACCACACCGCGCCGCCCTTCTGCGCCAGTCCGGCCATGTCGAGCACCGAGATGCCTTTGCCTTCGAGGTGAGCGGCCATGCCGAGCAAGGCTGCAATCGTCACCACGCCAGTGCCGCCGACACCCGTTACCAGAATGCCCCACGGCGCTGCAGTGGAAGGCAGTTGCGGGCGCGGCAAGTCATCCGTCCCTTGCGACGCACTGGCCTTGCCCTTGCGCAGCTTGCCCCCCTCGATGGTGACGAAGCTCGGGCAGAAGCCCTTGATGCAGGAGAAATCCTTGTTGCAGGAGGACTGATCGATCGTGCGCTTGCGGCCGAACTCGGTCTCGACCGAGCTGACCGACATGCAGTTCGACTTGTCGCTGCAGTCGCCGCAACCTTCACAAACGAGGTCGTTGATCACCACCCGCTTCGCCGGATCGGGGAAGGTCCCGCGCTTCCTGCGCCTGCGCTTCTCGGCAGCACAGGTTTGATCGTAGATCAGCGCGCTCACGCCCGGCACCGTGCGCAGCTCGCGCTGCACCGCATCGAGTTCGTCGCGGTGGCGGATGGGAATGCCATGCGGCAGGTCGGACGGGCCATAGGCGCGCCCGGTACCGTCATTGACCACGACGATATTGTTCACGCCCTCCGCCTGGAGCTGGCGGGCGATGATGGGTACCGACAGCGTGCCGTCATGAGGCTGACCGCCCGTCATCGCCACCGCATCGTTATAGAGAATCTTGTAGGTGATGTTCACCCTTGCGGCCACGGCTGCGCGGATCGCCAGAATGCCCGAGTGCATGTAGGTGCCGTCGCCGAGGTTGGCGAACACATGCGGCGTGCTGGTGAAGGGCGACTGCCCCACCCATGGCACCCCCTCGCCCCCCATCTGGCAGAAGGTCTGGGTGGATTCCGGCGACAGCCAGGTCGCCATGTAGTGGCACCCAATACCGGCGAGGGCACGCGAGCCCTGCGGCACCTTGGTCGAGGTGTTGTGCGGACAGCCCGAGCAGTAGTGCGGTACGCGCGCGATCGAAAGACGCGGGCGCGCGAGCGCTGCTTCCTTGGCATCGAAGAAGGCCAGACGCGCCTTGATCCGGTCCGAGGTATGGAAACGGGCGATACGCGCCGCAATCACCCGCGCCACCATCGCCGGCGTCAACTCGCCCGCCGCGGGCAGCAGCCACTCACTGTGCGGCAGTGCCCACTCGCCTTTCTCGTCGAACTTGCCGATCACCCGTGGGCGGACCTGCTCGTTCCAGTTGTAGAGCTCCTCCTTGAGCTGATACTCGAGGAACTGGCGCTTCTCCTCGATCACCAGGATCTCTTCCAGCCCGTCGGCGAACTTACGCACGCCCTCGGCCTCGAGCGGCCACACCATGCCGACCTTGTACACCCGCAGACCGATGTCGGCCGCGATCCTGTCGTCGATACCGAGATCATCCAGCGCCTGGCGGACATCGAGGTAGCTCTTGCCGCTGGTGATGATGCCGAGCCGGGCATTGGGGCTGTCGATCACCGTACGGTTGAGCCCGTTGGCACGGCAGTAGGCCAGTGCCGCATACAGCTTGTGATGGAGCAGGCGCTTCTCCTGCACCAGCGGCGGATCGGGCCAGCGCAGGTTGAGCCCGTCTTCCGGCAGCGGAAAATCGGTCGGAATCACGGTCCTGACCTTGAACGGGTCAACATCGACCGAGGCCGAGGTCTCCACGGTGTCGGTCAGGGCCTTGAATGCAACCCAGCATCCCGAGTAGCGCGACAGGGCGAAACCGTGCAGGCCGTACTCGAGGTACTCCTGGATGCCGGCGGGTGCGAGCACCGGCATCATCAGCGCCTTGAACACATGCTCGGTCTGATGCGGCAGCGTGGACGACTTGGCAGCGTGGTCGTCGCCAGCAATCACCAGCACGCCACCGTGCTTCGAAGTGCCGGCCGCATTGGCATGACGGAACACGTCGCCGGTACGGTCAACGCCGGGGCCCTTGCCATACCAGATCGAGAACACGCCATCGTAGAGCGCGTTGGGGTCGAGGTTTACCTGCTGCGTCCCCCACACCGCGGTTGCCGCCAGATCTTCGTTGAGGCCGGCCTGGAAGCGGATATGCATCGGCTCGAGATACTTCTTCGCCCGCCAGAACTCCTGGTCCACATTGCCCAGGGGCGAACCGCGATAGCCGGACACAAAGCCGGCGGTATTCAAGCCGGCCGCCTCGTCGCGCATGCGCTGCATCATTGGCAACCTGACCAGGGCCTGGATGCCGGTCATCCAGGCACGACCTTCCTTCAGGGTGTATTTGTCGTCGAGCGAAACCGGGGGCAGTGTATTGAGCATCATGTCTGTGGGGTCGTTGCGCCCGGTCGCCTGCGCTTGTGGCGCGACGCCCCGCCTGCGGCCCCTGTCTCCTTGTTGGTGGCGTTCTCGTGGGGTGCGCCTCATGAACCGACGCAGGTACATGCTAAGGAGACATGCGAGAAAAATTTATCCTCATTTGGCGCCTTTCAAGCATCTATAAGAAATATCTTTTCGCACATCAGTAATTACTATCCATCCACTTCGCATCAGGCTCACGACCATGGCGCGGAGAAATGACAGGGCTGACGGCCGGCAAGCGATGTCAAACACACGCCTGCTGCAGCCTTGCGCACTGCGCCACAAGTGCGGTGTCACCAAAAAAACAGAAGGAGACTTTCGTGAATCGAACCATCCCGGGCACCGCTTGCCTGCCCTTGCTGTTAGTGTCTCGCCCCTTGAATATCTGCCAACAGGAGCGATGACATGGCAAAGACCCACACCCATGCACAGTGGTCCTCCCGGATGGGCTTCGTGCTTGCAGCCACCGGCTCCGCTGTCGGCCTCGGCAACATCTGGAAATTCCCCTACATGATCGGCCAGAGCGGCGGCGCTGCCTTCGTGCTGGTCTATCTGGCCTGTATCGCGATGATCGGGCTGCCCATTCTCGTGTCCGAATGGATGATCGGCCGGCGCGGCCAGAAAAACCCGATCAACACCATGTCCGAAGTCGCAGCCGCCAACGGACGCAGCCGCAACTGGGCGGTCGTCGGTGCAACCGGCGTTCTTGGCGCGTTCCTGATCCTGTCGTTTTACAGCGTGATCGGCGGCTGGGCCCTGTCCTACATGGGCGACATGGCCAGTGGCAGCTTCAGCGGCATGGACAAGGACGCGGTTGGTGGCGCATTCACCGCCTTCCTGGCCGACCCCGGCAGCCTGCTGGTGTGGCATTCGGTATTCATGGCACTGACCGTGGGTGTTGTCGCCATGGGCGTTTCGGGCGGTCTGGAGCGTGCATCCAAGCTGATGATGCCGGCGCTGGGCATCCTGCTCATGGTGCTCGTTGCCTACGGCACCACGACCGGCGGTTTCGGGGCGGCAGTTCAGTATCTGTTCAACCCTGACTGGAGCAAGCTCGACGGCAAGGTGGTCCTGGCCGCGCTCGGCCACGCCTTCTTCACCCTGTCACTCGGCATGGGCATCATGATGGCCTACGGCTCCTATCTCGGCCAGGACGTCAATCTGCTGCGCACCGCGCGCACCGTCGTGCTGATGGATACCGTGATCGCGATTGCGGCCGGACTGGCGATCTTTCCCATCGTATTCGCCAACGGCCTCGACCCCGCTGCGGGCCCCGGCCTGATCTTTGTCACCCTGCCGCTGGCCTTCGGCAATATCTCGGGTGGTCTGGTACTGGGCACGATTTTCTTCCTGCTCCTGACCTTTGCCGCGCTCACCTCGGCCATCTCGCTGCTCGAGCCTGTGGTGGAGCTGGTCGAAGAGCGCACGCCGCTCAGCCGTCTCGGCGCGACCGCGGTCGCCGGCATGGCCACCTGGGCACTGGGCATCGCAGCCCTGCTGTCCTTCAATGTGTGGGGAGATGTGCTGATCTTTGGTCTGAACATCTTTGACCTGCTTGATCAGCTGACCAGCAAGTTCCTGCTGCCCCTGACCGGACTCGGCGCGATCGTCTTTGCGGCCTGGTATCTCGACCGCGACAGCGTACGCAAGGAGCTGGGGCTTTCGGCCGGCGCCTTCGGTGTGTGGTCCTTCGTGGCCCGCTTCGTGGCACCGGCTGGCGTGCTGATCGTGTTCGTCAGCAACCTCTGAGCAAAAAACAGGACGGCACCACACCGGTGCCGCCCACATTCAGCAGCCCTGCCCGCTCATAGCGGCAGGGCTGTTTCGTTCTTGATCTCGCGCAGCGCCACGCTCGAATGGGTGACGTCGATCTCGGGGATCTTGAGCAGGAAATTGTGCATGAAGGACGAAAACGCCTCCAGGCTCGGCAGATAGAGCTTGAGCAGACAGTCGGTCTCACCGAGCAGTTCGTAGCACTCGACCACCTCGTTGCAGCCCTTGACCACCTGCTCGAAACGGTCGAGCACATCGGCACTGTGCTGCTTGAGCTTCACCCGCACCCACACGCAGGTGCCAAGGCCGAGCTTTTGCCGATCGACCAGCGCAACATAGCCGCGGATCAGTCCGGCCTCCTCCATCTCCTTCACCCGCCGCCAGCATGGCGAAGGCGACATGCCGACCTTGTCGGCCAGCGCCTGGGTGCTGAGGGTGGAGTCTTTCTGCAGCAGCGAAAGAATGCGCAACTGGGTCTGGTCGAGTTTCATGCCATCCACTCTTGCACGCCCCGCACGGGGCACGATATGCGATGAAAACGCGCGGGCACCTTCAGCTGCGAAGCCCGCACGACGCTCAGATGACCTTCAGCAACTCGACCTCGAAGACCAGCGTCGCGTTGGGCGGAATCACGCCACCGGCACCACGCAAGCCGTAACCCAGCGCCGGCGGAATGGTCAGCTTGCGTTTGCCGCCGACCTGCATGCCCTCGACACCTTCGTCCCAGCCACGGATCACATGCCCCTTGCCGAGCGGAAAGTTGAACGGATCGTTGCGATCCTTGCTTGAGTCGAACTTGCTGCCATCAGTCAGCCAACCCGTGTAATGCACCGAAACCATCTGCCCCTTGCTTGCAGTGTCGCCGCTACCGACTTCGATATCTTCGATGATCAGGCCGCTGGCCGTGGTGGTCTGGGTCATGCGCGTCTCCAGGCTGGAATGTAAAGGCTGGGATTCTAACTGTCCCGACGCCTGCGACTGGCAAACTTCTCGCGGAATTTCGAGACCTTGGGTGCAACAACGTACTGGCAGTAGGGCTGATCGCTGTGATTGGCGTAGTACTCGTGGTGCTCGACCTCGGCCGGCCAGAACGGCACTGAGCGCTCGACCCGGGTGACGATCGCGTGTGGGTAGATGCGTGCTTCCCCGAGCTCTTCGATCAGCGCAAGGGCGACGTGCAACTGCTCGTCGTCATTGACGAAGATCACCGAACGATACTGACTGCCGATGTCATTGCCCTGGCGGTTGAGCGTGGTCGGGTCGTGAATGACGAAGAAGATCTCCAGCAGGTCGCGATAACTGACCTTTGCCGGATCGAACTCAAGCTTCACCACTTCGGCATGGCCAGTCGTGCCCTCGCACACCTGACGATATGCCGGCGCGTCGACATGACCGCCGGCATAGCCGGATGTCACTGACACCACGCCCTCAACCTCGCGAAATACCGCCTCAAGACACCAGAAGCAGCCGCCACCAAGAATGGCGGTTTCAAGCGTCGTGGGCTCCATCGTGTTCGTCATCGTTCATCCTCATGAAGTTCGGCAACAAGTCCTGCATCTGGAAGGCTCTTACCCGGCATCGCAAGCCCGCGATTTCCGGTCCTTCCAACAGTGTGACCGCAGCACGGCAATTTCATTCGTGTCATCCGTCATCTGTCTGCAAGAATCAACGGAAGGAAAAAGTGTAGTAGATGTCGACCGCGTTGTCGGTACCACCCCGCGCGACCACCGACACCCGGCGCCCGAGCTGGTAGGTCAGCTTGACCAGCGACTCGGCGCCACCGAGGCTTTGTTCGAAGGACAGTACCAGATCAGAGCTCAGACGTTTACCCACGCTCAACACCTGCCCCGCCACGGTGGGACCACTGCTGATGCGCGAGCCGCTGCCCAGCACCCGGCTGCTCGCCGAACGCGAGGCGCTGTTGAGCTCGCCCTGGCCAATCGAGAAGCTGTCGAAACCGAGACTGCGTGACAGCTCCTCGGTCATGCCGCCGCCACTGCCGCCGAGCAGGGCCTGCGCAGCCGGCACCAGCAGAGCCAGATCGGCGCCGCCGCTTGCATCCGGCGCACGGCCGAGCACGATCCAGGAAAGCTTTTCCGGGTCGGGCACCGCAGGGTCGGACACCAGCTTCACCTGCGGACGTCTGGCGCTGCCGCTGATCGACACCCCGGCCTCCACCTCCAGCCCCTTGCGCAGGGCAACGATACTCAGCCCCGGGTTGTCGACAGGCCCCTGGAAGTTGATCAGCCCGCGCTCGATGCTCAGGCGTTGACCATAGCCCTGATAACTCCCTCCCACGGTGGAAATGGAACCAACGGCATTGAGTGGCACCCCGGGGGCCATGCGCAATTCGAGCGCACCGGCGAGCCGGGTATCGACGCCCATCGCCGACAGGTAGAGCGCATCTCCGAGCTTTACCCCGAGACGCACGGTGAGCGAGAATCCACCCGGCGCAGACGGCTGGCGACCAAGGACGACGACATCGTCTGAAAGGCTGGGCGGGGGCGAATCGTCGATTGAGAAGAAGCCCGCATCGGCGCGAAAGTCCGCATCGAGGTCCAGCGAGGTCCAGGTCGAATGCGCACGCCCCTTGCCCGACAGGATCAGCCAGCGATCCTCACGCTGCAGCAGGGGCAGCCGGTCGGCCTCAAAGTTGAAGAGCCCCTTGCCCGATTCGAGCGCGATTTCGCCCGACGCACTGAGATGTCCGGGCGTTGCGGTCAGCGCCTCAAACGCCACCCGGCTGTCTCGCGGCTTCACCCGGTTGGCCGACACGAAGCGCAGCGTGGACAGGCGCAGGCGGTCGCGGTCGAAATCTGCAACGAGTTCGCCACCGGACAGAACCAGCCCCTGATCGACGAGCGCGAACTGCAGATCACGTCCATTGATGCTTCCGCTGGCAACAGGCGCATCGGGCGTACCCGACACGGAGAACACCGCATCGAGGCTGCCCGCAGTCTCCACGTTCTCCCGCATCAGACGCCCGACCCAGGCAATGGAAGGCATTTTCAGGCGCGCAGACCCCAGCAGCGGGGACTTCTGCGCAAGCTGCCACGCGCCCGACTGGGTGCGTTCAGCCAGCGCGGTTAGCGAGCCGGAGAGTTCTCCCAGTTCCGTTCCGAGCGCGCCGAGCGACAAGGCCAGACGATTGCCACGCGCAATCAGCCGCGCTTCGAAGCTCTCGAGGCCAAGCCGGGTGCCGATCTCACCGCTGACGACCAGATCGCCCGACTCGCGAAACAGGCGCGCTTCGCCCTCGACCGTCTCGGCCAGCCGCACATCCCACTCGGCGCCCAGCACCAGCGGGCCCGCCCCACGCCTCGGACGCCCTTCCGGGCGCGAAACCAGACCGAAAGCGAGGCCCGTCAGCGAGCCCTTGATGGCGCTGCCTTTTGGCGACCAGCGCGTCTCGTCGAGCCGTATCTGCCCCTTCTCTCCGGCCTCGAGCACCGCCGCGCCCAGACTCACCTCATCGCTGCCAAGCGACAACGCTGCAGGCGCCTGCAACTGCGAGACGAATCGCCCCAGGGTTTCCAGGCTCGACAGCGTTCCTTGCCACCTCGGCGGCGCGCCATCCGGCACCGTCAGCCCGCCCTCAAGCGCAAGACTCAGCTCGTCCGCCTCGGCGCCGTTCACACTGAGCTCAATGCGATGGCGATCGCGTCGGCCGTCCGCCGATATCCGTGCCGCCGACACCCAGTCGGCCTCAGCGCCCACCGCGCCGACGCCCGACACACCGACCGACAACGTGAATGGCCCATCGACGCCAGCGGCCAGACGGCCCTGCCCGTTAAGGCCCCCAATCCTGACATCGCCCGGCAGACGCAGCTTCTCGCCGAAGAACTGCAGCGATCCGGCAGGTGCCTTGGCGCCGCCGGTGAGTTCGCCCTCGGCCCCCGCACGCCCGCTCAGTCCGTATCCGAGTTGAGCCAGCGCAGGCGCATCGACGGAAATCCGGAGGCGATCGGCAACACGCCCCCAGTCACCTTCCGCACGCAGGCGGTTACCGGCGAGGTCGAGCATGAGCGAAACATCCGAAAAGAACTCTCCGCGCACCTTGAGGCGACCATTCCCCGACAGCGCATGCCCCTCGAACGCGCTGTGAAGCAGCTTGAACTGCGCTGACACCGCAGGCTCTGCAGCCAGCACGCCCTCGGCATCAAGGTCCAGATTGAGGCGCGCGACCGGCGCAGCTGGGTGGAACTTCCGTGGGTCGACCTGGCGCAATTGCCCGGTCAGCTTGAATCGCTGTCCCGCACCGGGCGCAGCCTCTGCCTCCAGCACCCCGCTTGCGTCCACACGCGCATCGCCTGCGCTCAGCTTGACCGACGCGGTTTGCCGCGCTTCACTCCCCTCGGCCTCGACACGCCCCGCAAGCACCTGCTTCGGCAAACGACCGTCGATACGTGAAGTATCGATGCCGGCAATCTCGAGCAGCATCGTCAGGCGTCCAAGCCCGGCGCCCGGCCCTGAAACTGCCGCCTCAGGGGCCGGCGCGGACTCGCCCGCGGGTGGCGTCCACGCCATTGCGCCGGCAATCTTTCCCGCGCCGGGCAGACGCACATCGAGTTCATCGACACGGGCGCCCTGCGCAGACCAGGCAAGCGTGCCGCCAAGACTTTCAAGCGGCAGCCCCCCGGCATCAAGCGCAGCAGGACGCGCGTTGCGAATGGAGAACGGGCCGCTCAGGCTCAAGCCCTCAGTCGCACCCGCCAGCAAGCGCGCATCCAGTCGCAGCAGCGCTTTGGGGGCGGAAGGGACGAACATGGATGGATCGAGCTCACCAAGCGCGAGCTCAAGCGCTCGCAAGGGCACGTCGGCAAACGGCGTCGCCTCGACCCGTCCCTCACCGCTCAGCCCGGCGCCATTCGCGCGCAGCTTGAGCACTGGCTCGGCCAGCACACCGTCGGCATCCAGCTCAATGCGGTAATCGCGGGCCTCGGCTGCGAGCGCAATGCCCTCAGGCACCTGCCCGGCATCGATGCGCCCCTCGAGCACCGCCCTGAATTCGAGCGCGAAAGGTGCCTCGGTGTCGATCCCACCCGTCAGGCTGAGCTTGCCGAACGGCAACGCTGCATCGAGTTGCTGCAAGCGGTGACGCTTGCCGTCGCTGTCGAGCGCAAGCGCGACAGCACTGACGCTGAACACGCTGGCGGAGTCCGAAGACATCGGCTCACCGGCCGCGACCTGGTGAACCGTCAGCGATTCCACGCTGATGCGCGACACCTGCAGCCCGACCGGAAGGCGCAGATGGTCAGGCAGGCTCAGCGGGGGCGACGGCTCGTCGCTTGCGCGTGTGCGCACATCGAGCTTGCCGAGCGTAAGTTGCGAGACCACAACGCGGCGTGAAAGCAGATCCCGCGGCGCCCAGTCCAGCTTCAGCGCCTCGAGTTCGAGCTCAAGGTCCGGCAGGCCCAAGGCGAGATCATCGACTTCCAGCGGGCCGATCAGACGCCCGCGAACCTCGCCCAGCGTGAGCACGTCCGGCGTCGCCGACCTGACGAGGCTGGCAACCGCCTTGAGACCGGACTCGGTTGCCACCACCCAGCCCAGCACTGCAAAAAACCCGAAGATCGCAGCACATGCAATGGCAAGCACGCGCCGCCAGAGGCGGCGGGGTTGCGGGAGATCTGCTGCAGGCTCGGGGTCGTTCATAGGCTAGCCAAACAGGGCGCGCAGCCCCTGACCCGGGTCGGGCACCCGCATGAAGGCTTCACCGACCAGAAAGGCATTCACCCCCTTGCCACGCATCAGGCTCACGTCCTCCGGTCGCAGGATTCCCGACTCGGTGACCACGATGCGATCGGCGGGGATGGCCGGCAGCAGGTCGAGCGTGGTCTGCAAGGACACCTCGAACGTGCGCAGATTGCGGTTGTTGATGCCGACCAGCGGCGTCTGCAGCTGCAGCGCCTGTTCAAGCTCGGCACCATCGTGCACCTCGACCAGCACGGACATGCCGAGCGCGCTCGCAATCGACTCCATCTCGCGCATCTGTGCAAGATCGAGGCAGGCGGCGATCAGCAGAATGGCGTCCGCGCCCATGGCACGCGCTTCAAACACCTGGTAGGGGTCGACCAGAAAATCCTTGCGCAACACCGGCAGCGCACACGCTGCCCGCGCCGCCTGCAGGTATTCCGGCGCGCCCTGAAAGAAGGGCCTGTCGGTCAGCACCGACAGACAGGCCGCGCCCGCCTGCTCGTAGGCGCGTGCGATTTCTGCCGGACGAAAGTCCTCCCGGATCACGCCTTTGGACGGGCTCGCCTTCTTGATCTCGGAAATCACCGCAGCACTGCCCGCGACGATTTTGTCGCGAATGGCGCCGACAAAATCGCGAGCTGCCGGTTGCGCTTCAGCCTCGGTGCGAATCGCGCCCAGCGGTTTGAGTGCGCTTGCCGCAGCGACTTCGTCGACCTTTACCGCGCAGATCTTGTTCAGGATGTCGCTCATCAGGCGGCCCCGAAACGGCGTGTGTATTGCACGAACTCGTCCAGTTTGGCGCGCGCCGCGCCGCTGGCAATGATCTCGCGCGCACGGACGATGCCGTCGTCGATCGAATCGGCAAGGTTGGCGGTATACAGCGCCACACCGGCGTTGAACACCACGATCTCGCACGCCGGGCCGGGCTCGTTATCCAGCGCACCCAGCAAGGTACGACGCGATTCGTCGGCATCTTCGACCCGCAGGTTGCGGCTGCCCACCATGGCCAGACCGAAGTCTTCCGGATGGATCTCATACTCGGTGATCTGATCGTCCTTCAGTTCAGCCACCAGCGTGCCCGAACCAAGGCTGACCTCATCCATGCCATCAAGTCCGTGCACGACCAGCACATGGTTGGCGCCGAGGCGCTGCATCACACGTGCCTGAATGCCGACGAGATCCGGGTGAAAGACGCCCATCAGGGTATTGGGCGCACCCGCCGGATTAGTCAGCGGCCCGAGGATATTGAAGATGGTGCGCACGCCCATCTCGCGCCGCACCGGGGCGACGTTCTTCATCGCACTGTGGTGATTGGGGGCGAACATGAAGCCGATGCCGGTCGCCTCGATACACTCGCCAACCTGCTCTGCGCTCAGTGCCAGATTGACGCCCAGGGCTTCGAGCACGTCTGCGCTGCCCGACTTCGACGAAACGCCGCGATTGCCATGCTTGGCCACGCGCGCACCGGCGGCTGCCGCCACAAACATGGTCGCGGTCGAGATGTTGAAAGTGTGCGTGCCATCGCCACCGGTGCCGACCACGTCCAGGAAGTGATCGTGCGGCGGGTTCACCACCACCTTGGTGGCCAGCTCGCGCATCACTGTCGCCGCAGCGGTAATCTCGCTGATGGTTTCCTTCTTGACGCGCAGACCGGTCAGAATGGCAGCGGTCATCACCGGCGAGATCTCGCCCGCCATGATCTGACGCATCAGCGACAGCATTTCGTCGAAGAAGATCTCGCGGTGCTCGATCGTGCGCTGCAGCGCCTGTTGGGCAGTCATCATGATATTCGTCCTCATGTCGGTCAGGCCGCAGCCGGCAATGAATCGCCGCGGTCGAGGAAATTCCGGAGCAGGTCGTGCCCGCGCTCGGTCAGAATGGATTCGGGGTGGAACTGCACGCCCTCGATATCCAGCGTCTTGTGGCGCACGCCCATGATCTCGCCATCGTCCGTCCAGGCCGTCACTTCGAGACAGTCAGGCAGGCTCTCGCGTTCAATGGCCAGTGAATGATAGCGGGTACAGATCAGCGGATTGGGCAGCCCCCGGAACACGCCCTTGTCGAGATGATGCACGGGCGAAGTCTTACCGTGCATCAGGCGCTGGGCGTGCACGATGCGGCCACCGAAGGCGGCACCGATGCTCTGATGCCCCAGGCAGACGCCGAGAATCGGCAGTTTGCCGGCGAACTCGCGGATCGCCGGCACCGAGATGCCGGCTTCGGCCGGGGAGCATGGCCCGGGCGAAATCACCAGCTGCGCGGGTTGCATGGACGCGATCTGCTCGAGCGTGATCTCGTCGTTGCGGAATACTTTCACCTTGGCGCCCAGTTCGCCGAAGTACTGCACCAGGTTGTAGGTGAAGCTGTCGTAGTTGTCGATCATCAGCAACTTACCCATTATAAGTCCTTGATTTATAAGAAGTAAATTCCAAAAATCGCCGCTCGTTACTCACTTTGCTATACACATTTGCGCTGGATTCCGCTGGAACATGCACCGAAACGCCATCCGGAAGGGCAGCCGTGAGGATAGGGGGCGACTCTACGTTGCGCATCTGCAACAGACACGGATGGAGCCGTTTGCAGAGCAGCGCACGAGGGCGCCGGCTCGGAGCGCGCCCAGCAGCACGCCACGCGGACGAGCGCGGAGCACTAGGTATGCGAGGGAGTTCTCGAGGCATCGGGCAATCTCCTAAGTTCTTGGAGCCGCCGTGCCGGAGAGCCATCTGCTGAACCCTGCCCACCGATACGGCGGCAAGGTGCGGTTCGGAACCGCAACGACGTGCCGCTTCCTACTGGAAGCGCCACCACTGAGCAACGTTGATCGAAGCGGGGCAGTTCATTTGGCAGACCGAAGTTCAGCTAACCGGAAGTTGCTTGGGGAAATGTATTGCCCACAGCAGCTTCATATCGAAGCTATATTAACACGGCAACCCTGCAGACCGTCTACTCTTTGCTCCACGTTGCACGCACTTAGCCGGCACGTCGAAGCCAGTCAAGCACCTGTCTTATTTCCCATCGACGAGACCACTTCCCTTGTTCGCCGCATGAAGCGCCTCATCGGCTCCGAGGGCTCGCCCTGCCTGCGCAGCAAGTAGGTCGAGAGCATTGGCGGCGTGCCCGCCAGCGGCCGCGTCGCAATGTCCGGCCGGTTCAGCGCCTGCACCTGCGAGGCGATGGCGAAGCCGATGCCGTAGCCGGCCCCAACCAGCGTGAGCATCACGCCCAGGCTGGTCACGTAGTCAACCACCTTCAGCGGTCCCGGCGCGCCTTCGAGCACCGCGTGGATCTGGTCGTGGCAGCCCGAGGCCGCCTCGGGGTGGCACAGAACCAGCGGGCACTTCAGCGCGTCATCGAGCTTGACCTGCGGGTGTGCCAGCAGCGGGTGGCGTGCCGGCACGATCACCGATAGCGGATCGGTCCACACCGGCTCGGCCACCAGCCCGCCGTTGACCGTTCCCGACAGCGCGAAGCCGACATCGAGCAGGTCATTGTGCAAGCCTTTGAGCTGCTGCGAGAACGGCAGCTCGAAGACGCGGACCTCCAGCTCGGGCTCTTCCTCCCGGCTGCGCGCGAGCAAGCTGGCGATGCGTGGCTGGGCCAAGCTGTCACAGATGGCGATGCGCAGGTAGCTTTGGTAGCCCTGCGCCGCGCCCTTGGTGGCCTGGACCGCCTGATCCACGGTGGCCAGCACGCGCCGGCACTCCACCAGCAGAACCTGACCGGCCCAGGTCAGTTTCGTCCGGCGCGCGCTGCGATCGAACAACTGCACGCCCAGCAGGTGTTCGAGGTCGCGCATCGCGCGCGACACCGGCGACTGCTCGATGCCCAGCCGCTCGGCGGCGCGCGCCAAGTGCAGTTCCTCGGCTACCGCCACGAAATAGCGCAGCAATCTCAGTTCCATGGCGGCCTCCTTGTTCGCGTTGTTCTGGCTCGGCCGGTCCGACCCATCCCCTTGTTCAATCCACACTCTTGGCGGCAACTCCTTCGATGACCTCCCGCTCAAGCCTCGATCGCAACACCCCTCTCGTCACCAAGAGCGACACGGCCCTGCAGGCAAGCCGCGCGAGACAAATGGGGCGCAGCACGTGTCTTCATGAGGCCTGCTGCGCCCGGTTGAACCATAGCCCGCCCGCGATGAGGAGCAGCGTCACGGCTTGCAGGGACAGGCCCTGCACCGTCGGGTGGCGCATGCGCGCCTCGTCGTGGAAGTTGCTGGGTGGGAGGACCACGCCCTTGGCCAATGGCCCACTGTGGCAACAAGTTTGACAAGCAAGAACTCATGGTGGTCTCAGCTTTCTGGGCGCCTGACGCCCGTCCTTGTTCAAAAGTCTGATTCAATATACCATACCCACCTATCCTAATAATGATCCAGCACCCATGAGTCACACCGTCAAGGAAAAACCGAAGCTCCTCGCTCGTGTGCGTCGCATCCGGGGACAACTTGAGGGGATCGAGCGCGCACTGGAAGCAGAAAAGGGATGCACCGACGTTCTGCATCAGATCGTTGCGGCCCGAGGCGCGCTGACCGGCTTGATGCGCGAAGTGATCGAGGGGCACATCAACTCGCACATCGCCAACCCGCAAGACCCCGGCGACGGCACACGCGAGCAAGGCGCGGCCGAGTTGATCGCGATTCTTCGCAGCTACATGAAGTGAATCCAAGTCGCGCCTATCGCGCGCAAACCTTCCTCGGACTCAACCATGTCTACTTCTCCGCACAACGGGCCGCATGGCCACGATGGGCACACCCATCAGAACCACGAGGATCACGATCACGACCGTGATCACGATCATCACGACCACGAGCATCCCTTCGACTGGAAAGAGGCGCTGCGTATCTGCCTGGTCGCAGTCGCAGCCGCCGCGGTCTGGTTCAAATGGTGGGAGCCGTATCCGGCGATCAGCGTGATCGGCGTCATCGGTTTGGTGATCGGCGGCTGGCCGATCTTCAAGGAAGCGCTAGAAAACGTGCTGGCCCGGCGCATGACGATGGAGCTCTCGATGACCATCGCCATCGTCGCCGCGGCCGCGATCGGCGAGTTCTTCACCGCGCTGGTGATCACGCTGTTCGTGCTAATCGCGGAGGTTCTGGAGGGTTTGACGGTCGGCCGTGGACGTAGGGCCATCCGCGATCTGCTGGAGTTCCTGCCGCGTGAGGTCTCGGTGCGCAGGACAGGCTCCATCAAGACCGTCTCGGCCGAGGAATTGTCCGTGGGCGACGTGATCCTCGTCTCTCCAGGCGGCCGCCTTCCGGTCGATGGCGTCGTCGTCTCCGGCCACTCGTTCACCGACGAATCGCGCATCACTGGCGAGTCGATGCCAGTCGAAAAGTCCGAGGGCTCGCGTGTCTTTGCCGGCGCTATCAACCAATCGGGTGCGTTGGAAGTTCGTGCCGAACGCATCGGCCGCGATACCAGCTACGGTCGCATCATCGAAGCGGTGGAGCGCGCCGAGCGCTCGCGGGCTCCCGTGCAGCGAATGGCGGATCGACTTGCCGGTTATCTGGTGTATTTCGCGCTGGGTGCTGCCGTGCTGACTTGGCTTATCACGCGCGACATGCGCTCGACCATCTCGGTGATCATCGTCGCCGGCGCGTGCGGCATCGCCGCCGGAACGCCGCTGGCGATCCTGGGCGGCATCGGTCGTTCCGCCCGGCTCGGGGCCATCATCAAGGGGGGCGTCCACCTCGAAACATTGGGAAAGGTCGACACCGTGGTGCTCGACAAGACCGGCACACTGACCTACGGCCGGCCGGAGATTCAAGCCATATTGCCCGTGGAAGGCGTGTCGGCTGAGGCACTGCTCGATGCCGCGGCGACCGCCGAGGTTCGCTCGGAGCACCCGCTCGGCAAAGCCATCCTGGCCCGCGTGAAGTCTGAAGGACGGGAAGTCCAAGAACCGGAGCACTTCGGCTATACGCCAGGAAGGGGTATCTCCGCGCGGCTGGGAGATACCACGATCCTCGTCGGCAACTCCGCCTGGATGTCCGACAACGGCATCGACCTCCCGCCACTTCGTGACCTTGGTGCGTGTACGGAGGTCCTAGTCGCCAAGGATGGACGCCTGATGGGCGCCATCGACATCGCCGATACGATCAGGCCCGAGGCGAAGCGGGCCATCGCAGCGCTGGATGCCATGGGCGTGCAGACGGTTTTGCTGACGGGCGACAACCGTCAAGTCGCAAATGCCGTTGCAGCCGAACTCGGATTGAAGAATGTCGAAGCCGAGTTGCTGCCCGAGGACAAGTTGGCCCGGCTGGCAGACATGGTGAAAAAGGGCCGGACGGTTGCGATGGTCGGCGACGGCGTGAACGACGCACCCGCCCTGGCTGAAGCCAGCGTTGGCGTTGCGATGGGCTCCGGCACCGATGTGGCGCAAGAGAGTTCCGACATCGTGCTGCTAGGCAACGACCTGGCGTGCTTCGTCGACACGATGAAAGTCGCGCGACGCACGCGCGCCATCATTTGGCAAAACTTTGCGGGCACGATCGGCATTGATCTGTTGGGCATCGCACTGGCCGCTTTCGGACTGCTGGGCCCGCTGCTGGCCGCTTTCATCCACGTCGCCTCGGAACTGACTTTCATCCTGAACTCGGCACGTCTGTTGCCACAGGCACGGCGCCAGTCGTCCATCTCTTCGAACGATGCGTCGACGGCTGGCCCTGCAGAGGTTGCCGCCGTAGGCCGGCACTGAGCAAGAGAGCGATCAGACTGCCTTCGCACCGCAACATGTACTGGCAACGCAATGTCGCCAACACTGCGATCGCGAGGCAGGCGGGCGATTCCCGAAGCCAGCCGTTCCGTTCCGAGGGCAGAGTTCGAGGACTCGCGATCCTCTTGATGGTCGCCGGTATCGCGGCGCTTTGCTGGTTAGCCCTTCATGCTTATGTCGCAATTGTCACTATGGACTGACCATAGGGTCGAGCGAATGCCGCCTACATCAGCGCCTGGCGCAGAGCCGGAAGTAGCCCCGAGAGACGACGCGATCGCGCTGACGCATCTGCAGGCGATGTATGCCACTCCGCCACCTTGGATCAACTCCTTTCGTCTCAGTGCTCGCCATTTGTAGGCAACGAATGCCGGAAACGACGGCGGAGCCGAGGCCGCTCCGCCGCTGGAGGCGTAGGTAGTGCTGCCCGCTTCGCCTTGGCTCGACGAGCAAGCGCAAAGGCTACGAAGGTCGCCGGATGTCGATGTAGTCGCCTCTTGTCCGCAGCACCACGGCCACTTCGACGTTGCCTCGGTTACGCCAGAACCAGCCGTGGTTGCCAGCGAACGCGGCCACGAGTTCGCCCTCGTCCGAGGGAACACCCCGACCCTTTTCGTAGCTGATCGAGCGGCCGCTGCCATCACCGTGGGTGTCGTAGTTGACGGCGCCTTCTCCCTCAACCGCCCAGGCAAATTCCGCCTTTGCCCCTTCAATCATGCGTAGCTTGATTTCTAACCCCTGGCCAGGGGCGAGCGTGAAGCGTGTCTCGTCGCGCCACTTGATCTGTGCGGATGTGGACGGGCCTGCGGCGGGACTCTTGATTTGTTGTTGGACCGCTGGCGGCACATAGGAGGCCCTGGAATTCACTTTGGCGTCCGCTGCAGCATCGTTGTCTGCTTCGGCGGCGAGCTGCATCTTCGTCTTGCCCATGTCGGTCAAGCGCAGCACGCTACCTACACCTGTGGGATCAATGCCGTATTCGGCAGGAAGGACGACGGTGGCAAGCAGGGCCGTAGCGCTGACGGCGGCCAGGATAGTGGAGCGCAGCAGTTGCTTCGACGAAGGCAGCTCGACACGCAAAGGGGTATCGCTGTTATACATGGATGGAGTCCTTGGGATTCAGGAAATGAAGTAGCCGGTCAACTGGTAGCCCGCGAGCATGAAGCCCAGGCACATCATGACCACGTTGGCGCTGTAGGCATGACGAAAGAAACTGGAGGTCCGACGCCAGTAGCTCATGGCGATCAGGATCAACGCCAGCGCCAGCAATTGGCCGATCTCGACGCCGACGTTGAATGCCAGCAGGTTGGGAACGAGGCCATCAGGCGAAACGTCGTACTCCAGGATTTTGGTGGCCAGGCCAAGTCCATGGAACAAGCCGAACACCAGGGTGGCGACCTTCGTGTTCGGCTGAAATCCCAGCCAGCGCTGGAAGGCACCGATGTTGTCGAGGGCCTTGTACACCACGGACAGGCCGATGATTGCGTCGATCAAGTAGCTGCTGATCTCGACGTTGAAGTACACGCCGAGAATCATCGTTGTGGAATGTCCCAGCGCAAACAAGCTCACGTAGATGCCAATGTGCGTCAGGCGGTACAGAAAGAAGATGACGCCAAGCAGAAAGAGGATGTGGTCGTAGCCCGTCATCATGTGCTTGGCGCCGAGGTAGACGAAGGGCAGCAGGTTCACCCCAGAAATTTCCTGGATATATCCCTTGTCTCCCGCGGTCACGGCATGGGCAAAGGCTTCGCTCACGCCGGTGAACGCGATGAAGAATACGAGCGCAATGAAGAGAGGACGGCCCCGCCAGTTCACCCACGAATGAACTGCCGGCCCGTCGCGAAAACGGCTGTGCATGAAAACTCCGAAGAAGTAGGACTAGAAAAGAGACGGCTGCGGCACACGAACGTGCGCGCTCAGGCTCGGTAGTCCGTTCGCGGAGGCCGTTCCAACCGGAAGGCAAGAAGTCGCCCGGCCTGTATGTGCGTGCTGACGTGCCAGACCGATGACGCTAGGTTCCATGCGCGCAAGCCTTCTGCCAGGACATGCGGGTTGTCGTGGGTGTGGTCGTTGGCGTGGTGCGGATGATCGGAACCGGAACCGGCAATCGCGCCCGGGTCGCCGTCATCGTCATGCGAGTGGCCGTGCGTTCGATCCGAGTCGCTGCCGATGCCGTGATCAATGACCGCCAGCACGGCGAAGCCGTGTGAACTTGTGGCGCCCACGGTGGAAAGCAGCATCCCGAACGCGAGTGTCACCAGCGCCACCCACCGCAAGGCGGATGAACGCATCATGTTGGTGAGTCCTGGCGCACGCGGCATCTGTCTGCAGGGGATGGAAGTGGGAGCTTGAAAGGTGATATTATATCCCCTCCAGGGGGATAGGATCAATCACAGTTCAGCTTATGCACACACATCACGCCCATGCCCATACACACCAGTCACACCCCGCGATCGTCAAGCGGCTGCGTCGCGCCGGCGGGCATCTGAACCGCATCGTGGAGATGATCGAACAGGGGCGCACCTGCCTGGACATCGCGCAACAGCTACAGGCGGTGGAGAAGGCAATTCAGCAGGCCAAGAAAGCGCTGATCCAGGATCACCTCGACCACTGCCTGGAGGATGTGATCGGCCCCTTGGCGCGCGACCAGCGCGACTCCATGGCGGAGTTCAAAGAGATCACCCGGTATCTGTGAGTCCGCGATGCCGTCTTTTGCCGAACTGATGCACAAGGGAACCGCGGGCGTCTGACACCATGCTCCAGATCCTTGCCAACCGTACCTACCGACACCTGTTTCTCGCGCAGGTGATCGCGCTCGTCGGTACTGGATTGGCGACGGTGGCGCTCGGCCTGCTGGCGTACCAGTTGGCGGGGGCGGATGCCGGCACGGTGCTTGGCACCGCGTTCGCGATCAAGATGGCGGCCTACGTCGGTGTAGCGCCGGTCGCCACTGCGCTGGCGAATCGGCTGCCTCGCCGCACGATGCTGGTCTGCCTGGATCTCGTGCGCGCGGCGGTGGCCCTGCTGCTGCCTTTCGTGTCGCAGGCATGGCAGGTCTACGTTCTGATCTTTGTGCTGCAAGCGGCCTCGGCCGCGTTCACGCCGACCTTCCAGGCCACGATCCCGGACGTGCTGCCTGACGAGAAGGACTACACGCAGGCGCTCTCGCTCTCGCGCCTGGCCTACGATCTGGAAAGCCTCTTGAGCCCGATGTTGGCCGCGGCGCTCCTGACGGTCGCCAGCTTCCACAACCTGTTCGCCGGCACGGTCGTCGGCTTTCTGGCATCGGCCGCGCTGGTGGTGTCCGTCGTGCTACCGAGCCCGAAGGCGAGCGAGCGTCGCGGCATCTACGACCGCACGACGCGCGGCCTGCGCATCTACCTCGCGACACCGCGGCTGCGGGGGTTATGGGCCGTGCAGGCCGGCGTGGCGGCGGCCGGTGCGATGGTGTTCGTGAACACGGTGGTGTTGGTCCAGTCCGCGTGGGAATTGGGGCAGACCGATGTGGCGCTGGCCTTGGCGGCGTTTGGCGCCGGTTCCATGGTCGCGGCCCTGGCGTTGCCCCAGGCGCTGGAACGGCTGCCCGACCGGCCGGTCATGTTGGCCGGCGTCACCGTGCTGGTGCTTGGCCTGGCGCTGGGGCCTCTGGTCAACGGATTGCACGGTCTGTTGGCGCTCTGGTTCGTGCTGGGCCTGGGCTACTCGGCCGCGCAAACTCCCTCGGGCCGTCTGTTGCGGCGCTCGGCCCACCCCGAGGATCGGCCCGCTGTGTATGCGGCGCAGTTCGCACTGTCTCACGCCTGCTGGTTGGTGTTCTATCCGCTGGCCGGCTGGCTGGGTGCACAGGCCGGCCTGCCCTGGGCGTTCGCGGTGCATGCCGTTGCCGCGGTGTTTGCGCTCGTGCTGGCGCTCAAGCTGTGGCCAGCCGACGATCCGGAAGTGCTCGAACATACGCACCATGCACTGCCCGCGGGTCACGCCCATGCGCAAGGTGCCCAGGCGCGCCCCGAGGGCCTGCGCCACGCCCACCCTTTCGTGGTGGACGACTTGCACATGCACTGGCCGGGGCCTGAGCGATGAGCTTGGCCACCTCTACGCCATCACGCGCGACTAGGGTGCGCGCTGCGCCAGCGGACGCTGCCGTACGTGCATTCGCATGGCTGGGGCGGCTGTTCCTGGTGCTGCTGCTGGTGGTCGACCAGATAGGCGCCCCGCTGCATGCGCATCATCATGATTTCGGGGTTGACGGTCTGCGGTTCGCCGCGGTGCATGACGCGAACATCGCAGACGATCTGCATGTCGAGAGTCACTCGGAAAGTGGCGACGGCCATTCGGTCCTTGCACTCCGCTTTGAGGCCAGGACGGCCGTTGCTGCGCCCGAGAAGACGGACACCGGCAAGCAGGCGGCCTTCGTCGCGCTGCTCCTGTCAGAGGCCGCACAACTGGTCGACGCTCGCCCTCATGCCCGCAACTGGGCGCGATACGAACGGCGACTGTACTTCACGGGAGTAGTCCGTCCACAGGTAAGAGCACCACCACTCCGCGCTTGACGTTGGTTTTCTGTTGACCACTCAAGGGTCTGCTCGCCGGATACGGCGGCGGACCGCCACATCCGCGGAGTATTTATGTCTTACCAATCTTCACTTTGGACGCGCACGCTCTGCGCTTCCGCAATCGCGTTCTCTCTCTCGTCGACGGCCTTGGCTGCCGACGAGTTCGCCGTTTCCACCGCGCAGATGCAGGCCCTGGGCGTACAGCTACAGCGCCTGGACAAGCCTGCATCCATTCCGGGCATGACCTATCCAGCCCGCGTCGTGCTGCCTCCCTCGCAGGAATACGTCGTCAGCGCGCCGCTGGCCGGCGTGGTCGATCAATTGCTGATCGGTCAGAACGAAGCCGTCAAGCCGGGGCAGGCCTTGCTCCGCTTGGCCAGCCCGGAATTGGGCGAGCAGCAGCTCAAGCTGATGGAAGCGGCCTCACGCAACCGCTTGGCGCAACGAACCCTGCAACGAGAGAAGCAACTGGCATCCGAAGGTATCGTGCCCGAGCGCCGGGCGCAGGACGCACAGAACGCCGCCGCCGAGGAGCAAGCCCGCGTGCGACAGGCTGAGGCCGCCTTGCGGCTGGCCGGATTGGATGCCGCATCCATACGCCGCGTTGCTGAAGGCAGCGCCATGCAGGATGCGCTAGTCATCCGGGCACGCGCCGGGGGCATCGTGACCGAGCTGAGCATCAAGCCCGGCCAGCGCGTAGCACCCTCCGATCCCTTGGTGCGGGTTGCCGACACCGGCAAGCTGTGGCTCGACATTCAATTGCCGGTGGAGCGTCAGTCGCAGGTGACGGCACGCGGCGGTCAAGTGGGCATCGTAGGTCGGGATGCGAGCGCCGTCACCGCAAGCCTGGGCAGCACGGTCAGCGACAACCAGACCATCGTGCTGCGCGCGCAGGTCACGCGCGGGGCGGCGTTGCTGCGGCCGGGCGAGTTCGTGCAGGCCCAAGTGGCCTTTGCCGGTGGCGGCGAAGGCTGGCCGGTGCCGGTCGCCGCCGTGGCGCGACAGGACGGCAAAGCCTATGTCTTTGTGCGCACCGACAAGGGCTTCGTGGCCACGCCGGTGGAGGTACTGGACAGCGCCGGCCAGGCCCTGCGCATAAAGGGCGCGCTGCGCCCCGGCCAGGAGATCGCCATCACGTCCGTGATCGGCCTGAAAGCAGCCTGGCTCGGCAAGGGCGGCGGCGAGAAGGGTGAATGACATGCTGACCCGTCTCGTTCAATTCGCGCTCGCGCAGCGCTTGTTCGTCCTGCTGGCCGGCGCCTTGTTGGCCGGTGCGGGCTGGTATGCCTTCCGCAACCTGCCGATCGATGCGTTTCCCGACGTAGCGAGCACGCAGGTCAAGATCATCATGAAGGCCCCGGGCATGACGCCCGAGGAGATCGAAACTCGCATCGCCGTACCGATCGAAGTCGAGATGCTGGGCATTCCCAACCAGCGCATCCTGCGCTCGATGTCCAAGTACGGCATCGTCGACATCACGGTCGATTTTGAGGACGCCACCGACATCTATTGGGCACGTCAGCAAGTGGCTGAACGGCTGTCCAACATCAGTGCCGATCTGCCTAGCGGCATCAGCGGTGGCATGGCGCCGATCACGACGCCGCTCGGCGAAATGTTCATGTTCACCGTCGAGTCCAAAGAGATGTCGCTGGAGGAGCGACGTAGCTTGCTCGACTGGGTGATCCGGCCCGCCCTGCGTTCGGTGCCGGGCGTGGCGGATGTCAATGCGCTGGGCGGCAAGGTGCGCACGTTCGAGATCGTTCCCGACCCAGTGAAGCTCGCCGCGGTGGGCCTGTCCACCACGCAGTTGCGGAAAGCCATCGAGGAAAACAACCGCAATGACGGCGCTGGCCGTCTGCGTGAAGGCGATGAAGTGCTGCTGGTGCGCAGCGAAGGCAGCATCAGGACCATGGAGGATCTGCGCGCCATCGTCGTCAAGGCCGAGGGCGGCGCGAGCGTGCGCGTTGCCGACGTTGCCCAGGTGCGCGAGGGCTATCTCACGCGCTACGGCGTGGTGACGCAAAGCGGTAAGGGCGAGGCCGTGGAAGGCCTGGTGCTCGGGTTGGCCGGCGCCAATGCACAGAAAGTTGTGCAAGGCGTGACGCAGAAGCTGGAAGAACTCAAGCCCACCTTGCCCAAGGGCGTCGAGATCAAGGTCTTCTACAACCGCGCCAATCTCGTGGAGACGGCCGTGGGCACCGTGTCTAAGGCGCTGCTGGAGGCGACCGTGCTGGTGCTGGTGCTGCTGGGGGCCTTCCTGGGCAACCTGCGGGCCGCGGTGACGGTGGCTGCGGTGCTGCCACTGTCAGCGCTGGCCACCTTCATCCTGATGCGCTGGTATGGCATGTCGGCCAACCTGATGAGCCTGGGTGGTCTGGCTATCGCGCTGGGCATGCTGGTGGACGGTGCGGTGGTGGTGGTCGAAAACATCGTCCAGCACCTGGCCCATGACGGCAAGGACAAGCTACCGCGCCAGCACGTGGTGTTCCGGGCGGTGCGCGAGGTGGCTGCCCCCGTGGCTGCCGGCATTCTGATCATCGCCGTCGTGTTCCTTCCCTTGATGACGCTGCAAGGTCTGGAAGGCAAGTTCTTCGTGCCCGTGGCGATGACGATCGTGTTCGCGCTCGCCAGTTCGCTCATCCTGTCGCTGACCGTCATTCCCGTGCTGTCGTCCTTCCTGTTCAAGAAGGTGCAGCACGACGATCCCTGGCTGCCGCGCCAGGCACTGCGGCTGTATTCGCCGATCCTGGACTTTGCCCTGCGCCGGCAGACGCTGGTCTTCATCGTGGCTGGCGTCATGCTGGCGCTCGCGGTGGGTGTCTACACCCTGGTGGGCAAGACCTTCATGCCGACCATGGACGAAGGCGACATCATCGTCGGCATCGAGAAGCTGCCCTCGGTGAGCCTGGAGCAGACGGCGGAACTCGACCTCAAGATTCATCAGGCGTTGATGAAGGGCGTGCCCGAGATCACCGGCGTCGTCGCGCGAGCCGGCGCCGACGAGATCGGCCTGGACCCCATGAGCCTGAACCAGACCGACACCTTCCTCGTGCTCAAGCCACGCAGCGAATGGCCCGCAGGCGGCAAGCCGGCGCTGGAAGACAAGATTCGCGGCGTGCTCGACCAGTTGCCGGGCGTGGTCTACAGCTTCACGCAGCCGATCGACATGCGCGTGTCCGAGATGATCATCGGCGTGCGCGGCGACGTGGCGATCAAGATCTTCGGGCCGGACTTGAAAACGCTCAATGACCTCGCCGCCCAGGTCGAAAAGCTGGTCAAGGAAGTGCCCGGCAACCAGGACGTCTACACCGTCGAGAACGATGGCGTGCAGTACCTGCGTGTGGTGGTCGATCGGCTGGCCGCAGGACGCTACGGTCTGTCGGTTGAGGAGGTGCAGGACGCCCTGCGTGTGCAGATCGAGGGTATGCGCGCCGGCACGGTGATCGACGGCAACCGGCGCATCCCGATCGTGGTACGCGGGCCGGACGGCGTGAAGGTGTCACCGGCAGAATTCGCGGCGCTCCACATCACCACGCCTGGCGGACAGAGCGTGGCGCTGGATCAGCTTGCCAGGCTGGAGCGCGAAAGCGGCCCAGTGAAGATCGACCGCGAGATGGGCAGCCGCTATGGCGTGGTGATCGCCAACGTCACCGGGCGCGATCTGGTGGGCTTCGTCGAAGAGGCCAAGGCCAAGATCGCGCAGTCGGTGCAGCTACCCACCGGCTACCGCATTGCCTGGGGTGGGCAGTTCGAGAACCAGCAGCGCGCGGCCGCGCGCTTGGCACTGGTGGTGCCGTTGTCGCTGGGCTTCATCTTCGTGATCCTGTTCTCCACCTTTGGCTCGGTGCGCCAAGCCCTGCTGGTGCTGAGCAATGTTCCCTTCGCGCTGGTGGGCGGCATCATGGGGCTGTGGTTGACGGGCGAGTACCTGTCCGTGCCGGCCTCGGTGGGTTTCATTGCCCTGCTGGGCATCGCCGTGCTCAACGGCGTGGTGCTGGTGAGTTACTTCAATCAGTTGCATGCCGAAGGCCTGCCGCTCGTCGAGTGCGTCACCCAGGGCGCGAGAAGGCGCTTGCGGCCGGTGCTGATGACCGCATCGATCACCGCTTTCGGGTTGATACCACTGTTGTTCGCCACCGGCCCAGGCTCGGAAATCCAGCGCCCGTTGGCCATCGTTGTCATCGGCGGACTGATCACGGCCACCGCCCTGACGCTGATCCTACTGCCCATCCTTTACCTGAGATTCGCACACGCCAAGCCGTCGGCGGCCCCGGAGGTGAGTCATGCCTAAGTCCTGCTTGACCTTGATTCTTGATCCGCAGATTGAGGAGAAGCTGCTCGACCTGCTGCTCGAAGTCGCAGGTGATGAACTCTTCGTCAGCACGCCGGCGTTCAGCCACGGCACAACCCACGGGCGGCTGTCGGAAGAGGAAAAAGTGATGGGGCGCAGCCACGCGGTCCGGGTGCAGATCCTGGTCACCGAGGAACGGCAGGAGCAACTCCTGCAACTGCTGCGAGAACGTTTTGCCGGCACCGGATTGCGTTACTGGGCAACACCGTTGTCGATCGATGGAGAGATTGCATGAAGTCTTGGATCATGATGACCTTGGGGTGGGCGCTGGTGCTGCCGCTGCAGGTGGTTGCGCAGCCCGCCACTCCGTCCGACCTACCTCCTGCCGAACTTGCACGTGCGGCCATCGAGCAGGAGCCTTCCGTGGTGAAAGCCCGGTATGCGCTGGAAGCAGCAGGCCATGCGGGGCGCAGGATCGCTGCATCACCCTACGAGTGGTCTGTAGGAGTCGACGGCCAGAGACGCCGCTACGACACAGGCGGCGACTCCAACGAATGGGCAGCCAGAATCGAGCGGCCAATCCGAATCGGCGGCAAGGCCGAACTCGATCGGAGTCTCGGTGACACTACCGAGCGGATAGCCCGTGCCGAATTGGCAGAAGCGCGGCATGAGGCCGCGCGCGCGCTGGCTGACTTGTGGATCGATTGGCTGGCGGCCATCCAAGCGCGGGATCTGGCGCGGGAGCAGCTCGGCTTCGCCGAATCCAGCGCCTCGGCAGTTGCGGGGCGCCGCAGGGCCGGCGATGCATCGCTTCTCGACCTCAACGCCGCGCAAGCGGACGCGGCCGAAGCGCGCCGACAGTTCGATGCCGCTCAGACGCAGGAGACCAAGGCGTCCCTTCGCCTGCGCTCACGCTTTCCGTCCTTGGTGATGGAGCCGCGATCGTTGAGCGAGCCTGTGGAACTTGAGTGGGGCGAAGCGCAGTGGCGCGAACGTGTCCTGGCCGAAAGCGACACGCTGCGGATCATGCAGGAATCGCTGAAGCGGGCCGAACTGACGGCCGAGCGAGCGCGAGCCGACCGAATTCCCGATCCCACGGTTGGCGTCTTCACGGCCTCGGAGGCTCGCCGCAGTGAACGCATCGTGGGTGTCAGCGTGAGCATTCCGCTCGGAGGAACCTATCGCAGGGAAACCATGCGGGAAGCCCTCAAGCAGGTGGACGTGACGCGGGCCGAATTGGAACGCCAGCGCAAGGAAATCGAGCTGGCGACCGCCGAAATCTTCAACGATGCCCGCGCCGCACCAGGACGGTGGCGTTTGGCCGAGCAGTCCACGCAGATAGCCAAGGAGAACGCCAGGCTCGGCCAGCGGGGCTATGGCCTTGGCGAGGGGGATCTGCAATCACTGCTGCTGCTGCGTCGGCAATCCGTTGCCGCAGCCAGCGCATCACTTTCGGCTCGTGTGGAAGCGTTGAAGGCGAGAAATCGGCTGCTGGTCGACGCCCATCTGATATGGGGGTTGGCCGATGAGTGAGGCCACATCGCTGCGTCACTTGCTCTGTCTCTCTTGACCGGGTTAACCAGCTCGACGCTTCACAACATGATCGTCGTACTGGTGCTCAAACGACCCGGTGCTCGAAGGACGAGCATTTGGAATCACCAATTCAACGATGAACGAAAGGAACGACCATGAAGCGCATGTTGCTCTCAATGGTGGTTGCGTTGGGCCTGACCGGCTGCGCAGCCACATCCGATCTGCCTACCGACTACGTTCTGGACCCGAAGCAGCCAGAAGGGCTGGCGATCATCTCGCTGACCTTGTCGGGCAAACCCCTGGAGGGGGTCTCCAGCTTCGAGTACCGACTCCGAATGTTGACCCCGAAAGACGGCGAAGCGGTGATTGCCCGGCCGTACTTCGAATCGCCAAAGCAGCACGCGCGCGGTGTATCAAGACTGACCTCACGCGCTGACGGCGATCGCAGGATCGTCGTCAAGGGGCCGAACTCGATCGAACCGCTCGATCTTCGGGAAGATGCAACGGCCGGGCGCGTGACGTCACTGCGCTTACCGGCTGGTGCTTATGAGTTCTATACATGGGCACTCAAGGACCCTGCCGGCCAGAGTGGCGGCACTGAATACGGTCCGCAGCGTCCCTTCAGTTACCAGTTTGTGGTCAAACCCGGACGGGCGACCTACATCGGCCAGCTCGATCTGCATCTGAGTGAGTGGAAGACGCAGAAGATCACCGTCGAAGATCGACGCGAGCGTGATCTCGCCTTACTCAGGAAGAAAGTGCCGTCGATTGGCGAGACGCTGGTGGCCTTCGAAGTTGGACGTGTTCGACCTTGACTATCGCCGTTCCATGCAGGATGAGTCCGACCCCCGATGCAGATTTGATGAGGAGGTTGAGGTGAGAGGGAGCCGGATGATTGCGCAGCTCGAGCATTGCGGCTGAGCTTCATCCGGTCGTCTCCGGCTCATTCCCGTGCGAAAGCGTGAACCTGCGTCATATCCGAGCCTTCATCGCGGTGGCCGAGGAATTGCACTTCGGCCAGGCCGCCAAGCGCCTGCACATCGAACAGTCACCCCTGTCCCGCACGATCCGCAAGCTGGAGGCGGACTTGGGGGTGGCGCTGCTCCTGCGCACGCCGCGCGGTGTCAGCCTGACCTCGGTCGGACAGGTTTTCCTGCAGGATGCCCGCTGCATCATGTTGGCCGTCGAGCAGGCCGAAGCCCGAGCGCGCACTGCGGCCGAGGGGTATCGGAATTCGCTACGCATTGCGCTGGCAGGCGACGTGGGACGGTTTCGGCTGTCGGCATTGCTCGCACTATGCAGGCAGGAAGCTCCGCTGGTAAACATCCGGTTGTCCGAGGTTCCGCTGGCCCAATTGCTGCATGGACTGAACGCGGGCCTGCTCGACGCCGGCTTTGCAGTGATCGACGAGGTGACCCCGGGGATCGTTGCGAAGCCGGTGTGGAAAGACCCTTTCGTCGTGGCGCTGCCCGTGCGGCATCCGTTGCTGGCCTTCAAGCAAGTGCCGCTTCACGAAGTGTTGGACTATTCGCTCGTACTGTGCGACCGGCAGGTATGCCAAGGTTGCCACCGGGAGCGTGAACGGTTGTTCCGCTCCATCGACGCAGAACCGAACGTGGCGGAATACGTCGCGAGCCACGGTCTGATGCTGACGCTGGTGGCAGCGGGGTATGGGGTGGGCCTTTCAAGTGCCGCGCATCTGGCGGTACATCAACAGGCCGATGTCGTCGCCCGGCCTCTGGCCGATCCGAGCGCTACGCTGACCACCTATTTACTGCGGGCCGAGGGCGGCGTGACGGAGACGCTGCGGCAGTTCATCGACCGCGCCGAGCGCGTTGGCAGCCAGGATGCTGGCGATCCACGCAGGACTTAATTCCGCGCGCTGTCGGTGTGCATACGCGACAGATTCTCGGATTGCGCGATTCCATTTTGGTCTCGCGATTGACCTGATTCGCATCGACGGCGAGTTGTGTGGATGCCCGTTCTTGGAGGGACCATTGCGGTGCCGTTCTGCACAGCGGCGTCCGCCATGCGGGGTGAGCCGAAGCGGTCACTGCACTGACGCAGAACACATGAGCTTTGGCTGATGCAAACCGGCTCATCGATCTGACGCATTGATGCTTTACGCCGTTGGAATTCCTGCGAAGACTTTGCCCTGGTTTCGGGTAAAGCGCGGCACCCTTGCTTTCCTGCCTGGGTTGCGCGACCACCAAGCTGCCGTGCAGGCTCCAATGCGATGCGTGCGCATTGTGGTGGAGGAATTTCAAGCGTAGCAAGATGTAATTTCCCACATGGACCGGCGGTTAGTGCCGATGCAACGCTGTTCCTCCACGATGCCGACCGCTCCGCGCTTCATCCGGTTCACGGGCAACTGCCGCGCCCAAGCATGTCATTTGGTCGCGGGCGCTTGCCGGAGTTCGATCCGACGATGGGAAGCGCGCGATATGCAGAAATCGAGCAGCCTTGTCTTTGGCACCAGGACGTACTACCGCCCGATCGAAGCGGCGATCCGCTGGGCTGGTTTGCTGCGTTTCGAACAGCGCATTCTTCGGACGCTGGGCGGGCGTCCTCTGCCCGAACCGGATGACTTCCCACGCTGGCCGCTGCTGCGCCTCTACACCGATCGCATCTTCGACGGCGTTACGCACGGCGAACTGGCCTACGGCAAGGCTGGCATCGTGCGCGAGACCTCGCATGTAGAACTGGACGACCCTGCGCTCACGATCCGCCACGTCGATCTGAAATCCTGGGTCGCCCGCTACTACCCCGGCGAGAAGCCGTCGTTCTTGTTCGACGAGATGGAGCGTGCACTGCATCCGGCAATCAGCCCGCGAGCGCTCAGCGTGCTGCTGGCCGAACGCGAGGCAGCGAAGGTGGAACTGGCCGAGCTGTGCCAGGCGCACGAGAACCTGCGCGCCGCGCATGAGGCGCTGGCGAAAGATCACGCGGCCCGCATCGCCGAAGGCGACGGCGCCCGCGAGCCGGGCCTGCGCAGCGAGTCGACCTACCTGAACATCATCGGCGGGCTGCTCGCACTGCTACTGGGCAAATCGCCTTCTGGCACGGCCTACTCGTCCTTCCGCAACATGGATGCGGTGGTGAGCGCGCTGCTTGCGCACCACGAGGGGCGACCTGGCCTGAGCGAGCGGACGCTGTGGAGCAAGCTCGCTCAGGCGCGGCGGCACCTGGAGACATCACGCTGAGCACACCGCCGCTATCTGCAATTGCAGTTGCAACGCCTGCAATTGCAGTGCATTGGGCCGCGGCGATCTATTGAATGCGAGGCACTTTCCGAACAGCGCCACCGAGCGTCAAGGAGTGTCTCTCATGTCTTCGCAGACCACCGCGTCGGCCGTGCCGGCCGAGCACCGCATCCTGCGCCGCGCCGAAGTCGAGGCCAAGACCGGCTTCAAGCGCGCCCACATCTACAGCCTGATGAAGGAAGGCAAGTTCCCAAAGGCGCTGCGCCTGGGCGTGCGCGCCGTGGGCTGGGACTCGGTGGAGATCGAGCAATGGATCGCTGACCGCCTCAAAGAGCGCGCCTGACGGCTCCTCTCGGCACATGCCAATCAACCGGGAGAAGCCCATGCAGGTGGTGTCCATCATTTCGACCAAGGGCGGCGTGGGCAAGACCACGACCGCAGCCAACCTCGGCGGCTTCATCGCCGACGCCGGGCTGCGCGTGCTGCTGCTGGACCTGGACGTGCAGCCCACGCTGTCGAGCTACTTCACGCTGGCAGTGCGCGCGCCGGCCGGCATCTACGAGATGCTGGCCCACAACGAGCAGCGCGCCGAACAACTGGTGTCGCGCACGACGGTGGCCGGCCTGGACCTGGTGCTCTCCAACGACGACCGCGGCGAGCTGAACACGCTGTTGCTGCATGCGCCGGACGGCAGATTGCGGCTACGCCACCTGCTGCCCACGCTGGCCCCGCGCTACGACCTGCTGCTGATCGACACCCAGGGCGCGCGCAGCGTGCTGCTGGAAATGGCGGTGCTGGCCTCGGACCTGGCGCTGTCGCCGGTGACGCCGGAGATCCTGGCGGCGCGCGAGCTGCGGCGTGGCACCTTGCAGCTCATCGAGGACATCGCGCCGTATCGGCACCTCGGCATCGAGCCGCCGCCCTTGCATCTGCTCATCAACCGGGTGCATCCGGTGTCGTCGAACGCGCGGCTGATCCAGCAGGCGCTGCGGCAGGTGTTCCAAGACCAGCCCGGCGTGCGCGTGCTGGACACCGACGTGCCTGCGATCGAAGCCTATCCGCGCGCAGCGACGCGAGGCCTGCCGGTGCATCGGGTGGAGTACCGGCAGCCGGCGGGCCGCACCGCACCGGCGGCGCTCGACACCATGCGCGCGCTGGCCGGCGAGTTGTTTCCGCAGTGGCAGGAACGCTTTGCGTTCGTCACCGGCCGAGGCGGCGCGGGAGGGGCCGGCCATGGCCAACGCGCATGACCTGGCCCGCGGCCATAAGCGGCTGCGAGCACTCATCGAGTTCGCCCTCGGCGAGGGTTGGAAGGTGGTACGCACGCGCGGCGGGCACCTGCTGTTCACGAAGCCAGGCTGCGCGCCGATCTACACCAGCTCGACGGCGAGCGACCATCGCGCCGACCGCAACGCGCGTGCGCAGCTTCGCCGCGCAGACCGACAGGCGCAGGCGGCCGAGGCATCGCCCCAGGAGAGCGGCCGTGGCTGACATGACCCCGCAGGACATGGCCGCCAAGCTGCTGGCCTCGGGCTTCGAGCGCAGCAGCCCTTCGGTCTCTGCCTTGACCGACCCCATCGCCGACACGCCGATGGTCGTGACGCTGGACCAGTTGCGGCCTTACGACCACGACCCGCGCGTGACGCGCAACCCGGCCTACGAGGACATCAAGGCCTCGATCCGCGAGCGCGGGCTGGACGCGCCGCCCGCCATCACGCGCCGGCCCGGCGAGCCGCACTACATCATCCGCAACGGCGGGAACACGCGGCTGGCGATCCTGCGCGAACTGTGGAGCGAGACCAAGGACGAACGCTTCTTCCGCATCGCCTGCCTGTTCCGCCCGTGGCCGCAGCGCGGCGAGGTGGTGATGCTGACCGGGCACCTGGCCGAGAACGAGCTGCGCGGCGGGCTGAGCTTCATCGAGCGAGCCTTGGGCGTGGAGAAGGCACGCGAGTTCTACGAACAGGAAAGCGGGCGGGAAAACGGACGAGAAAGCGGCCAGGCGCTGTCGCAGAGCGAGCTGGCGCGCCGGCTCACGGCCGATGGCTTTCCGCTGCCGCAGTCGCACATCAGCCGCATGCAGGACGCAGTGCACTACCTGCTGCCGGCGATCCCGAATCTTCTGTACGGCGGCCTGGGCCGGCACCAGGTTGAGCGGCTCGCGGTACTGCGCAAGGCATGCGAACGCACCTGGGAACGGCGTGCGCTGGGCCGCAGCCTGTCGGTGGACTTCGCCGCGCTGTTCCAGGACGTGCTCGCGCAGTTCGACGCGCAGCCGGACAACTTCTCGCCGCAGCGGGTGCAGGACGAACTGGTCGGCCAGATGGCCGAGCTGCTGGAAGCGGACTACGACACGCTGAGCCTGGAGATCGACGACACCGAAAGCCGGCAGCGCGCGTTGACCAGCGACCCGGCGCCGGCCGCGCCTGTGCCCGAACCGCCGCACCCACCGTCGGCGCCGGCCGGCCCCACGTTGCAGCCGTCGCCCGGCGCTCCCGCACCGGCGGGCGCTGGCCAGGTTACATCGGCCGCCAGCGACAGGGGCGCGCAGCAGGAGGACGGTCAGCGTGACGAGCGCCTGCAGGGCCACATCGTGTCGCCGGCGCCGACCACCGAACGGCTGCAATCCATCCAGCGCATGGTGGCCGACCAGATGGGCGACAAGCTGCCCGACTTCGCGACGGACGCGCTGCGCGCGATCCCGGTGCAGGCTGGCGGCCTCTACCCCATCTCGGACGTCTGGTACATCGAGCCCGGCCTGGATGTGCCGGATCGGCTGCGCGTGCACATCGCGCAGTTCGCACGCGAGATTGCCGCGGAAGCCGAGGTGGCTGGGCAGATCGAGCCCAGCGAAGACGGCATCGGCTTTGTCTGCGTGGCGCCGCCGGCTGCGCGTGCCCTGTCGCCGTTCGCGCGTGCGGTGCTGGCCTTGCTGCATGCGCTGTGCGCTGCCTCTCGGCCGGTGGCCGGTATCGACCGCAGCCGGTTGGCCGACGACCTGGCGGCCTTGCTGCACGGCGGCGGCGGTGCATGTCCGCGCCTGGGCGATGCCGGGCTGGTCAAGTTGTTCCGGCTGCTGCGCCTGGCGCGGCGGCTTCTGGATCTGGAATCCGGCGCGGGCTCCAGCGACCCCGGCCACGGCGCCTGAGCGGAGACCGCCATGTCTGCACCGCACCCGCTCAACCAGGCCGTCATCGCGCAGGCGCTGCACGACCTGCGCAACGGGCAACTGCGGCGCTGCAAGGCCATGGGCTTCGGCGAGGAAGAACTGGATGCGCTGAAGCATCCCGAACTCGTGAGCATGCTGGTCAATGCCACGGTGTCGTGGTGCTCGGTGTCGGTCAACCGCGAGGTGCTCAAGCGATTGCTGAGCCAGGTGCACGACGTGGAGCGCGAGATCGCCACGGTCGACCGCATGCTGCGCCTGGGTGCCAGCACGGAGATGGTCAGCCGCTTCTACGGCCTGACGCATCAGGAAGTTGCCCTGAGACGCGACATCCTCGGCCTGCCCAAGCGCAAGGGGCGACACCCAGTGCTGGACCAAGCGCAGGACACGGCGCTGTGGAAGCACTGGAAGGCAGGCGTCACGGAGCGCGGCATCGCGCTGGACGACGAGATGGCGATGCTGGCCTTGACCACGGACCTGGCCGAGACCCTGAGCCTGCCGATGTCGGTGATCTGGTCGGCGACACGCAACTGGATCGACCAGGGGCTGGTGTAGGCCATGGCGACGGGCGGCGCACCCCGGCGCGATGGCCCCGTGGCACTGTCGGCGCTGTTCGACGAAGCGCTGCGGGAATTGGTGCCACCCAGGCCACCGGCCGCTCGTGGTGCAGCCCCGGCGCAGTCCGCGCCGGCGAGCGACGGCTTCCTCTACAGCGGCAACCGGCACGAGAGCGTGCCGCGGGCGCTGTTCCTCGATCGCCGCCTGACGCCGCTGGAACGCAATGCCTGGCAGGTGTTCCGCCTGCAGCTCCAAAACGACGGCGTGACGGCGTTCCCGACCTATGACCAGCTCCGGCCCTACCTCGCCTCGATGCCTTGCGCGGCGCAGGCCTCGCACGAGACCGTGGCGCGCGCCCTGACGCTGCTGCGGCTGACGCGCTGGCTGAGCTTGGTGCGGCGGCGTCGCGACCCGAAGACCGGGCGCATCCTCGGCAACCTCTACGTGCTGCACGACGAGCCGCTGACGCCCTTCGAGGCCATGCAGCTCGACCCCGACTACCTGGGCGTGGTCAGCCAGGCACTGACCCATGCAGCGAAGGCGGTGCAGATCGTCGGCATGAACACGCTGCGGGAGATCGCCGAAGACCCGATGCTCAACGGCCGGACGTTGCCCACGCGCCTGCAGGTGCTGGCACAGCGCATGGCCCGCAGCGAATGGGCGGATGCGAGTTATCCACATGAGCCCGTGGATCACGAATCCGAAGAAGGCGCCAGCGGCCTACTTCGGAATGTCGAAGTGCCGTCTTCGGAATCCGAAGCAGGGCTGAAACCCGCGCCAGACGACTCCCTTCGGAATCCGAAGGAGGACCGTACTGTACGTATGGATCGTATAAATCAAGTACGTACAGTACCGCGCGCAAAGGCGCTGCAGCATCTGCGCCTGCCCGAACGGCTGTTGCGCTTGAAGGACGAGCAGCAGAATGGCGCGATGGTGGCCTTGCAGCAGGTGGACGACGCGCTGCGGCAGGCCGTGCTGGACGAATGGGACGCGCGCTGCCGCAACAGCGCGGTGCGCAATCCGGCCGGTTACCTGTTCGGCATCATCCAGAAGGCCATCCGCGGCGAGTTCAAGGCCTGGGCCGGTGAAGGTGGCTCGCCATCGACGCCGCCTGCGCCACCGCCTCGGCCGGCTGCACCCACACCGCCACCAGCACCCGCACCGAACGGACCTGGCCGCGAGGCGGCACGGGCCTACCTGGCCAAGCTGCGTTCGGCGCTCGGCGATTCCTGAGCGGCTATCCCCAGGGGATAGCCGACACACAAGGCCTTCCGGTGAACAGCGCTTGACCCATCGCGCACCAGGTCGCCTATGGCTCGAATCGACCTATCCCCAGGGGATAGGCAGAACACGCCGCCTTCCCGAGACGACAACCGGGGACGCACCTGCTGCGATTTGTTGACTGACGCCCTTCCGGGCGGTGCCGATGCTGGCGGCTCGTTCCTTCATCGCGAGTCGTCACCATGGCCAACGAATCTCAGCAGCCCTTGCAGTTGAACCTCGGATCGCTGCGCAGCGCGATGTCGCTGACGCTGCACACCCACCACGCTTCGCGCATCTGGCACGGCCGAGCGCCTGCCGAGGGCCGGCCCGGGATCATCGGCCTCAATGGCTACATCGCCGTCATGAACAAGATGAAGCGCGGCGCCGAACAGGACGACCCCTATTCGGACTGGTGGATGCTGCGTATCGAGGACAAGCTGACGCAGACCAAGGCCAGCCTGCAGGCGCTGCGCGAACAGGTGGACCAGGCGCTGGCCGACGTGCCGCCCGCGCTGACCCTGGGCGAGAACATGAACGTGCAGCCGGTGAAGCTGCCGCTGTTCGTCAACGCGCAGCTTGGCTTCATGGCGGTGTACCTGCTGGCCGACTACGACGACCTGGCGCGCAAGCTGATCCTCGCCCACCACACGGCGCTGATCGACCGCAGCACGCTGGAACGCTGGCTCAACGATGGCGCGCACGCGCTGCGCAGCCTGTTCTCCCTGGCACAGCAGTACCGCTACTCCGGCGCGACGCGCGACGACTTCGCCTCGAAGAACGCGGTGGCGCGGGCGGCGCTGGAGAAGTTCGGGGAACTGCCGCAGGACGTGCTCGAAGGCGCCCGCCGCTCGCGCTTTGCGCCACCGATCGCGCGGCGCGCGGGCAAGTCTGGTGCGCCGGCCGATGCCGCAGCGTCCATCCCCATCGCTGGCGCAGTCGATGCGGACGACGAAGGCGCGAAGGCATGACGGCATCCTCTTCCACCGGCCAACCGGCGCGCTTCCAGCCGCTGGAACAGGCGGACTTCCAGCGCCTGGAACACGCGGGCTACCTAAAAGGCCTTTTACAGCCTTTTAAAGGTAAGGGGAGTCTGGAGGCCTGGGCCAACCAGTGCACGGCGCTGCGCGACGACTTGATCGGCCTGGCGCAGCGGCGCGTGTTGCAGCAGGCGCGGGCCTACCCCTTCTCGCTGCTCGACGTGCAACTGGCCCAGCAGACCACTGGAGCAGGCACGACCTTCCTGCGCTGGCGCAACCACGACCGTTCCTCGATGGGCGTGGCGCTGTGGGAATCGCTGCTCGACCGCCCGGCGACACCGGCCACGCTGATCGACGACCTGTACGCGATGGAGCTGCAGCGCATCGCGCTGAACATGCAGATCAGCCTCCTTCACACGCTGGGCCGCCAGGCCCAGGAGTGCGCCAGCAAGGCCGCGCAGGCCGAAGCGGCTTACCTGCGGCGGGTCCACGGGACTGCCGCGTCCGTTCCATCCACCACCCCCAAGGAGTCACCATGAGCACGCACTTCGTCGGCGAGGGCAACATCGGTTCTGCGCCGGACTACCGCGAATTTCCCAACGGCAACGACGAGCCGCGCCGGCTGCTGCGCCTGAACGTCTATTTCGACAACCCGATCCCGAAGAAGGACGGCGAGTTCGAGGACCGCGGCGGCTTCTGGGCGCCGGTGGAGCTGTGGCACCGCGACGCCGATCACTGGAAAGACCTGTACCAGAAAGGTATGCGCGTGCTGGTGGAAGGCCGGACGGTGAAGGACGAGTGGGAAGACGCCGACGACAACGAGCGCACGACGTTCAAGATCGAGGCCCGGCGCGTGGGCATCCTGCCGTACCGCATCGAGTCGGTGACGCTCAGCGCCAAGCCGGCCGGCGGACAGTAGTCCCCGGTCGCCGGCACGGCTCCGCCCAAGGGCGGCTGTAGCAACCGTCAGACGCCCACCATGCACCAGCTATCCCCAGGGGATAGCTCCATGGCGTTCCACCGAGTTCCAGCCCTCCCGAAACGACGTTCCCGCTGCGCCAGCCGTTGCGGGTCTGCGCGTACTGCTGCGGCAGCGGATCGCCCGCCGATCACAAAGCGGTGTCTGCGCCAATCGGCTTCCTTGCTGCCGTCATCCGCTGGCCCGGCCAAGCTGGGGCCATCCGATGAACCGCACCGCTGTCCAAACACTTCCAAGGAGGCTTCATGCGCGTGTTCCTGTGCGAGAAGCCGTCCCAGGGCAAGGACATCGCCCGTGTGCTGGGCGCCAACCAACGAGGTTCCGGTTGCTACAGCGGTGCGGGTGTCGTCGTGACCTGGTGCATCGGTCATCTGGTCGAAGCGGTTCCGCCCGAAGGCTACGGCGAGCAGTACAAGCGCTGGGCCATCGAGCAACTGCCCATTCTTCCCGAGCGCTGGCGTGTCGAGCCCAAGGCGGCGACCGCGGTGCAGTTCAAGGTCGTGCAGCAGCTCGTCGCCAAGGCGGGCGAGCTGGTGATCGCCACCGATGCCGACCGCGAGGGCGAGATGATCGCCCGCGAGATCATCGAGCTGTGCAGCTACCGCGGGCCGATCCAGCGGCTGTGGCTGTCGGCGCTCAACGATGCCTCCATTCGCAAGGCGCTGGGCGCGCTCAAGCCGTCTGCCGAGACGCTGCCGCTGTACTTCTCCGCGCTCGCCCGATCGCGTGCCGACTGGCTGATCGGGATGAACCTGAGCCGGCTGTTCACGCTGCTGGGTCGCCAGGCCGGCTACACCGGCGTGCTGTCGGTCGGGCGTGTGCAGACACCAACGCTCAAGCTGGTCGTGGACCGAGACCGCGAGATCGCGCGTTTCGTCTCGGTGCCGTTCTGGGCCATCGAGGTTGCGTTGTCGCATTCAGGCCAGTCCTTCGTCGCAAGCTGGGCACCACCGCAAAGCAGCAGCAACGATGCCGGCCGCTGCCTGCAGCAGCCGGTGGCGCAGCAGGCCGCCGAGCGCATTCGCGCGGCCGGCGCCGCCCAGGTGCTGTCGGTGGAGACCGAGCGCATGCGCGAAGGGCCGCCGCTGCCGTTCGACCTGGGCACGCTGCAAGAGGTGTGCTCCAAGCAGTTGGGTCTGGACGTGCAGGAGACGCTGGACATTGCCCAGGCGCTGTACGAGACGCACAAGGCAACGACATATCCGCGCTCGGATTCGGGCTACCTGCCCGAGAGCATGCTGGCCGAAGTGCCAGCCGTCCTTGACAGCCTGGTCAAGACGGACCCCGGCCTGCGGCCGTTGATTGATCGCCTGGATCGCCAACAGCGTTCACGCGCCTGGAACGACGGCAAGGTCACGGCGCATCACGGCATCATCCCCACGCTGGAGCCGGCCAATCTTTCGGCCATGAGCGACAAGGAGCAGGCCGTCTACCGGCTGATCCGCGCGCACTACCTGGCGCAGTTTCTGCCGCACCACGAGTTCGACCGGACGGTGGCGCAGCTCGCTTGCGGCGGGCAGTCCATGGTCGCGGTTGGCAAGCAGATCGCGGTGGCCGGATGGCGCCAGGTGCTGGCGGCGCCGCAGCCCGAGGACGCGGACGGCGAGGAAGCGCAGCGCGGCCAGGTGCTGCCGGCGCTGCGCGCCGGGTTGTCCTGCCAGATCGGCCAGGTCGAGCTGAAGGCGTTGAAGACGCTGCCGCCCAAGCCCTACACGCAGGGCGAGCTGGTCAAAGCCATGAAGGGCGTCGCCAAGCTCGTGACCGACCCGCGCTTGAAGCAGAAGCTCAAGGACACCACGGGCATCGGCACCGAGGCGACGCGCGCCAACATCATCAGCGGGCTGCTGGCCCGAGGGTATCTATTGAAGAAAGGCCGTGCCATTCGGGCATCGGATGCCGCTTTCACGTTGATCGACGCGGTGCCGGCGGCGATTGCCGATCCGGGCACCACGGCGGTGTGGGAGCAGGCGCTGGACATGATCGAGGCCGGCCAGATGACGCTCGACACTTTCATCGCCAAGCAATCGTCCTGGGTCGCCCAGCTCGTGCAGCAGTACCGCGGGGCGACGCTCGCGATCAAGCTGCCACCTGCGCCAGGCTGCCCGCAGTGCGGCGCACCGATGCGCCAGCGCACCGGCAAGAGCGGCACGTTCTGGTCGTGCAGCCGCTACCCGGACTGCAAGGGCACGCAGCCGGTCGAAGGCGCGCCAAGCAAGTCCGCAGCGCCACGCCAGCCGCGTCGTTCTGCAAAGGCGAACTGACGCCACGTTTCCCTCTGCCACGCCGGCTGTTGCCGACGGCGGGGCAAACCTCCCGCGCCCCGCGGGACTTCCCAGCGCGCGTTCCCTTCTGCAACGGTGTGCGCGTCCTGCACAGGCCGTCCACGGCCAGCAGGGCGAGAAGGTCATTCCTCCGTGTCGCGCCCATCGCGATTCCATTGATTGAGGTATTTCCGCCGATATGCGAGCGGTCTCCTGACGCCTTGGCGTGCGTGTCGAGGTCTCAGGAGACCGCTCGTGGTCGATGGTATTCGGTGCCGGTGCCCGCCGGCGAAAGAACGGGCTCCCTTTGTGTGTGGATGCATGCCAGAGGATTCCGGCCCCAGCCACGAAACGGGCCGGGTGCGATTGCTGACGCAGCGAATGGCTTTGACGACGGCCTGGCCTGCTTGCAGCCCACAGGTGGATTGATTCCTCTCCAGCCGAGGCCCTTCCGGGCTTCGGCGCCTTTGTCGTGGGCTGACGCATCGTGCATGGCGGTTGCCGGCAGCGCCGGGGTCAAACCGGACGGCCTGCGGTTCCGTTTGATCGGCGACGGCACGCGGCGGCGCTTCCATCCTTCCCGCATGTGTCGCTGACGGTCGTCAGCACCATGCCCTGGCAGCTCAGGTCTTCAAGGCTGCAACGCGGTTCGCCGCATTGACCGATCCAGTCCGCTTCGCACCGACCACCGCGGACGCGCGTTTCACGACGCCGGTGCTTTTCATGTTCGACCCTTCGGGAGGTATCCGCTCCCGTCAGGGGCGTGGTGCTCCCGGTCTTCAACCACCAGGAGAAACCATGTCCCTTGCGTTCGTACCGGCACCTTTGAGTGCTGAACAGGCCCGCGCCGAATCCATCGGCTACCAGGCCCTGGCCTACGTCGGCAAACGCCTGCCCCTGCAGGTGCTTTGCAGCGCAGCCGGCCACTACATCGGCACCGCCGATCTGGAGGGCCCGGTCTCGCGCGAGTCGGCCAGCTACTTCCGCTCGCACCACGCCGCCGACCACGCCCTGAAAACGGGCCGCTGGCAGCAGCGCCTCTACCCGTGATTTCCAACCACCTGGAGCCCATGTCATGAACCGTGCCCTGCCTCAAGAGGTACTTGATCAGATCGAGCTGGAACACCAGCACTTCGCCGCCGCGCCCCAAGCCTTCTTCGAGGCGTGGAAACGTGGCGTCCACATCGCCGGAGCCGAATGGTTCGGCGACGGCACCCGCGAAGGCCTGCAGCGTGCCACCACCAAATGGGATCTGCGGCCGAAGCTGCTGATGCTCAACGATGCCCTCGGCGTTCTGAGCAGCGGCCAGCGAATGTTTTTGTCCGCGATGGTGAGCTTCTACAACTCGCGCGAGGGCGGCGCGATGCTCAAGCGTTGCGGCTTCGAGGGTCTATCCGACCTGGGCGGCCTCGACCTGGAACGGCGCAAGGTCATCGCCGACCTGACGCTGAACTACAGCGGCTGGTGAGCCGCTTCGGCCCGCCGACGTTCTTCCTTTCTTTCCACCCCACGAGGGACATGCGTTCCCGTTTGGGGCCATGTCCCTCCTTTTTTCATAGGAGTGAATCATGTCCCCAGGCTATTACATCGGTCTGCTCGTGACCGACGACGACATCGATGCGGTCGTCCTCGAAGGCTGGCCGGCCGACGTACCCAAGCCGCGCATGGTGGTGTTCGATTACGCCAGCATCGATGTGCCAGACGAGTATCTGCTGCACGTCAAAACCGGAACCCCGAACGGAGGCTTCACTGGCCGCGAGGTGTTCCCCATCGAATACGGTCGCGACTGCCGCTATCCATCGCCCGCCGAAATCCTTTCGGTTCTCGATGCACGCAAGCCGCCCGAAAAACCTTCTGTGCTGAGCATCGCCCGTGGCGTCCATCAAAGCATCCTCGAACTGGATGCCCGGCTCGACCGCCTGGAACAGGCGCCGACCGGTGACGACTACAACCGCCTGTACGAGCTTGCCAATGGTGGCTTGATCGACTTGCTGAAGGCGCTGGGCGAACCGTCCAAGCCCGCTGCCGGCTGACCGGCTGCCACTTTATCCATCCGCTGGGGTTCAATCCCCAGCAGGGGATTGCCTCGGCCATCCTCTGCTGGAGAAATCCCATGTCCTATCCGAGCAACAATCCCTTTGTCCGCGGTTACGGCGGCCTGTCGTTTCAGCGGCTGCTCGCCATCTCCTACGACGATGATTGCCCGCTGACCTACCTGCCGCTGCATCCCTCGCAGTCGAATTTGCTGGACAGCCAGGTCGAACGGAGGTCCTGCGTCTTCTCGGACGATTTCGTACTGATCACCGAGGACCAGGCCATTCCCGAAGACCTGCAGGCGCAATGCCCTAACCACGGGATCGCCCGCAACGTCGTCTACGCCATCATGGCCGAGGAAGAGGGCAAGCCGCTTCACGTGGGCGACACCTATGCCGAGGAAGCCGCCCGCGACGTGGTGCGCCGCCTGCGCTTCGAGACCGGCTATTACAGCCGGTGCTGGGAGATCAGCAGCGCACACCTCGACGCCGATGCGCACCGCTTCCTCGCCGAGCTGGCGGACATCGCCACGCCAACGCTGTTCCTGTTCATCGCCTTCCGCATCCCGTACAGCCCCGCCATTGGGTTGAAGCTGATCGCCACGCCCTGGACGGACGAAAACCTGCGCGCGGTCGAAGGCATCACGGCCAAGCGGCTGATGCAGGAGCACCGCAGGAAGGGCATGCCGGAATCCCTCGTGCAGGTGCTGCACCTGGCCGCGCTCGCGGACGTGCGCATGCTGGTCTTCGACGCCGATGCGCCGGTGCTGGACGGACTGCCGATCTACGACGAGTGACCCCCCTTTCGAGCCCCCACGCGGGGCTCGTTTCTTTTGGGCGAAGCCGGTCGCGGCGCGATGCCGATTCCCCCGCGACGCCGGCCTGCGTCTGCCGCACGCTGATCGCATGTTCGCTGGCGTTGCCGGCAAGCATGCCCAAGCAGCCGAGACCTTCGAGGCTGCGGCACGGTTCGCCGTGCTGGTTGTTTCTCTCACCGGGCGCATGCCGCGTCCATTCACCTCACCCCCAAGGGACATGCCTCCCTTGCGGGCGGGAGTCCCTTGGATTGCCACAAGGAGTCTCCCCATGGATACCCAAGCCATCCGCGCACAGATGCCGACGCTGGTTCGCGGCCACGTGCCTTCCAACATCCGCAGCTTCAAGTTCAACATCTTCGACGGCCAGCCCAAGGTTTCGACGCTGGGCTTCCACATCGATCCCAAGCCCTTCGAGGGCAAGGTCATCGCCACCACCGACGAGGCCATCGTCGTCAAGACGGGGCGGGCCGAGTTCGCGGTGCTCGACAAGGCACTCGTCACCGACGTGCCCGACGAAGGCGCCAAGGTGCAGGTCGAGCCCTACGCGCGGCGCCGCTTCGATGGCCTGCGCGCGGACACGCCCGAGGAAAGCACCGAATTCACCGCCGACGGCCAGCCGTACACGGTGAAGCGGCTCATCCTGGGCTCCGCGCCAGCCAAGCTGCCGATCGCTGCACCGCGGTGCCCGGAGCTGCAGGAGCTGATCCACCAACTGGAACAGTTGCCCGCACCGGATGGCTTCCGGCGCATCACCCACCTGCTGGTGGATGCCGGTGCGCGGGACTTCACGGTGGTCGATCCGAGCCCGAGCAACATCATCGCCACGCCGCCGGCCATCGGCTTCACGGTGGCTACGGCGAAGTTCCAAGGGCGCGTCACCGTGCTCTACGAGCGCGGCCTCGACCTCTACGCGGTGGAGCTGCATCGCGACGGCGAACGGGTCGAGCGAGTCGATGAAGTGTCGTTCGACGAGCTGGGCCAGGTCCTGGAACGGCTGATCGACGACGGGAGCTGGCGCCTCATCCGCGTGCAGCGCCTGTCCGGTCGCAAGCCGGTCCAGCACTGAGCTTCTACGTCCCCAAGCGGCTTCCCGTCCCCGCGACGGGAAGCCTTTCATCCCTTCACCCTGGAGCATTCCATGTCTGTTCGATTCAAGGGTGCCGAGCTGCGGCCGGTGCTTGCCGAGGCGGTGGTCAACCAATGCCGCGTCATCCTGGTCAAGGATCAGGGCGTGTATTTCATGGCCGAGCGCGGTGAGCGCCGACCCGATGGGCGCCGCAAGACCATCGCCTATGCCGTGGGCTGCAACCCTAACGCCGATGCGTTCGATGACTGGTGGGATTTGGCCCGCGCCGAGTTCGGCGGTGATGACTTCGGCGAGTTCTTCGATCCGCAGGATGGCGTCTTCGCACTCATCCTGAGCAGCGAGGGCGACCTCGAAGTGTCCGCCACCGCGACGCACCTCTCCTTGTTGGCCGTGGCCCCCGCACCGGCCAGTCACTGACTCACCTCCATCGCCAGCCCCCGCCGCGGGGCTTCCTTTTTTCCGGTGCCGCGCCCTCACCGCGTGCACGCGCTCGTCTCCAGCCCCGACCGGGGCCGCCATCGCCGGCATCTGCCGGCGCCACCGCCCGGAGACAGCCTGCATGCGCGACCCGTTCAAGATCACCCAACCGACCTGCATCAGCTTTTCCGGCGGGCGCACCAGTGCCTACATGCTCTGGCGCGTGCTGCAATCCAATGGCGGCCTGCCTGCCGACACCGTGGTCTGCTTCGCCAACACGGGCAAGGAGGTGGAGGCCACGCTGCGCTTCGTGCGCGACTGCGCCGAACATTGGCAGGTGCCCATCCACTGGCTCGAATACCGTGCGACGGAGCCGGGTTTCGCGGCAGTCGATTTCGCCACCGCCAGCCGCGACGGCGAACCCTTCGAGGCGTTGATCCGTAAGCGGCAGTACCTGCCCAATCCCGTGGCGAGGGGCTGCACCACCTCGCTCAAGATCAGGCCGATGCACCGCTTCCTGCGGCAGCGGAGATGGACCGATTGGGACCAGCTCATCGGTATCCGCGCGGATGAGCAGCGCCGCGTCGCCAAGATCAGGGCGCGCGGGCATTCCACCGAATCCACCCACGAGACCATGTGCATGCCGCTGGCCGAGGCCAGCGTGACCGTGCGCGACGTGGCCGCGTTCTGGCAGGCCCAGCCCTTCGACCTGGAACTGCTGACCGTCAATGGCCGCACGCTCGAAGGCAACTGCGACCTGTGTTTCCTCAAGCCCCGTGGCCAGCGCCTGGCGCTCATCAAGGCCAGGCCGGAGGCGGCGGTCTGGTGGATGCGCATGGAGTCGCTGAACCTCGCCAGCCGCCCCAGCGGCGCACGCTTTCGCAACGACGGCCCAAGCTACGCCGACCTGGCGCGCTTCGCGGCCGACCAGCGCGACCTGTTCGATGCCGCCGAAGAGCCCATCGCCTGCTTCTGCGGCGATTGATGATGGGGCGGCGCCGCATCGTCTGGCGCTGCTGCCGCTGTCGCTGCGCGCGGCCAACGCCTTCGTGCAGGAACACCACCGGCATCACCGACCCGTGCAGGGCGGCAAGTTCAGCTTGGCCGTCACCTTGGACGACGGCACCGCAGCCGAAACGCCACCAGCTCGCCGCATCGTCGGCGTGGTGATCGTGGGCCGGCCGGTGGCACGGCATCTGGACGACGGCCGGACGCTCGAAGTCACGCGGCTGTGCACGGATGGCACGGCGAACGCCTGCAGCAAGCTCTATGCGGCCGCCTGCCGTGCGGCGCGGGCGCTGGGCTACATGCGCCTGATCACCTACACGCTGCCGGCCGAGGGCGGCGCCAGCCTGCGTGCAGCCGGCTGGCGCCTGATCGGACTGCGCGGCGGCGGCAACTGGAACCGGGCGCGCCGTCCGCGGCCGGACACACCCGCAGCGCTGCGCGCACCCAAGCTGCTGTGGGAGGCGCCATAGCGTATGCGCTTCGCGCAGGCCCGCAATGCGGACAGTGGCCGGTGCCGATTGCCGCTCGCACGTGCACGCGCGTGGCGCCACGCTTGCTGCCATGTTCCGCTGACACCCGTCAGCAGCATGCCCAGGTAGCCACGATCTTCAAGGCTACGGCGCGGTTGAAACCGCGTTGATCACACCAGTTCGCTCCGGCATCCCAGCGCGAACGGCCATCGGTTCTCCCGATGGTGATGCCATCCAAGCTGTTCCTTCAACCCACGCGGGGGTTCCACACCTTCCCCGCCTTGGGTCGGGTGTGTCTCCGCCTCATTGTTCTCAGGAGATTCACCATGACCACTTCCACCGACAAGTCCTACTTCGACCTGCACATCACCGGCCTCGGGTACCTCAATCGCATCCGCGAAGTGAAGCCCAAGAAAGGCGATGCCTTCCTGGCCTGCGACATCGCGGCACTCAACGGCCCCAGCGATGACGTGGCCTACGTTCGTTTCGACACGCGCGTCTCGGGCTCCGAAGCGCAGCACCTGGTGCGCCGCTGCATCCAGGCGGTCGATGCCGAGAAGAAGGTGATGATCGGCTTCCGCCTGGGCGACCTGTGGACCGACACCTTCACTTACTCCAAGGGCAAGCGCGCAGGCGAGCAGGGGGTGAGCCTCAAGGCCCGCCTGCTGTTCGTCAGTTGGATCAAGGTCGACGGCAAGCTCGTCTACAAGGCCGAGCCCAAGCCGACCGATACCAACGAACGCGACGACCGCGACCTGCGCGATACGGATGTCCCCGCGACGTCCGCTGAACCGCAAGCCGTTGCGTCCGAGTCCACCACGCCCGCCGCCGAAGCTGCCGACGAAGCCGCTGCCGATGCTCCCGCATTGGAAGTTGCCGAGTCGTTCTGATCTGCGAGGCCCCACCCCCGGGGCCTTGTCTTCTTCCCGCTCGCGTGCGCATGCGACCGTCGCCATGACGGCCGTGTGCGTGATCGCACGCTTCGTCCGCAGGAGTTCTTCATGATCACCATTCCCGGCCAACTGGCCATCAAGACCATCCACGGCCGCAACGGCGACTTCAACGTCGGCCGCCTCGCGACCTCCATCGGCGAGTTCGTCGTGAAGAACGCCGAACTCGACCAGTACGCCGAAGGCAAGTACGAGGGCGATTTCGCCATCGCGGAGATTCGCCCGTCCACGTACACCTCCAACGGCCGCATGGTCATCGAGATCCGCGCCCTCCTGGGCGGGATGACCTTGTCCAACATCGACGCCCTGAGCCGCGACGACGCCAGCCGGCTGAGTCCGCAGGAAGTCGATCCGATCGACGAAGAAGCGCAAGCCCCCGCACCGACTCCGACGACCGCCCACAAGGCGGCCGGCAGGAAGAAGGCGCGCAGTTCGCGCGACCCGCTGGTCGATACCACGCCGTTCGGCAGCGAACCGGTTGCCGCGTCTTCCGCGGTTTCGGCGAGTTCGGACGATGGCGACGACGTGGCGCTGTTCGGCACGCTCTGGCCGCTCGGCGATGTCGTCAAGCTCGATGCCACCGTGGATCGGCGCGTGCTGCGTCAGCAGCGCGATCGCCTCGGCGACCTGGGCTACGAGTTCGCTCCGCTGTCCCAGGACTGGCACCTCGCCAGGGTCTGAGCCACCGCAGTTCCACGCCGCGTTCAGGCGGCTTCCACCACCCGTCGGGGTTCCTCCCCCGACGGGAGGACTCCGGCCCTTTCTCACAGGAGTCATTCCATGGGCTGGACATTCGTTCGATTGACGCGCGACCAGTTGATCCGCGAGCTGACCGCAACCGAGGACACCGAGCGGTTGCGCAACGAGGTCATCGACCACACGTTGGTCGGCAACGTGCTCTGGTCGGTGGTGCGCGTCACCGCCAAACAAGCTGGCGTCATGGGCCTCGCGCCCGGAGAGTCGGCCACCTTGATCGGCTGCCATCTGCTGGAAAGCGAGGGCCGCGAGTGGGGCTACAAGTCCCTGATCGAGGCCGAGCACCCGTACTACTACTCGTGCCCGCTGCGCTACCTCGACATGGCGCCGCAGCGATGCGCCATCTGGCGCGCACGGGTGCATGCCTTCCACCAGCAGCATTCGGTAAGCCACATCGCCGGCGATGCAGCGACGAAGTGAGGCGTACATGGACACCATCCTGTCGTCCTTGCCGCCCGAGCTGCTGCGCTTTGTCGAAGACCAGTTGACCAACAACGAGGTTTCCGACGACGACGAGCTGCGCGAGCACTTCATCGCCAATGGCCTCAGCGAAGAACCGGCGCGGCAGGCACTGACCTACCGCGTCCTGTACCTGCACCGCGTCTTCCTCGAAGGCTTCACGCCGATCCTCAAAGGCCAGGAAGCGCTTTGCTTCAACCCGCACAACCGCGGCTGGGAGCCGATCCCGAACCCATAGGCCGCTTCCCGCAGCGCGCTGCTTCACCCCTTTCACCAGGCCCTGTTCAGCAGGGCTTTTCTTCGTCCCCCGCAATCGCGCGCATCCGGCCTCGGCCGCTGGATGCCGATTGCTCCATTCCGCAAGGAGATCATCATCATGCAACTCGCATCCCGTTTCGCCCACGGCTCTCCGGTGCTGCGCGCCGACCATCCGCTGTCGGACGATCAGATTCGCACCGTGGCCCCGTCCATCTTCGCGGACACCCCGCACGCAAGCCGCTCGGAGCGGTACAGCTACATCCCCACGGCGGCCGTGCTGACCGAACTGCGCAAGGAAGGCTTCCAGCCGTTCATGGTGTGCCAAACCCGCGTGCGGCACGAGGACCGCCGCGACTACACCAAGCACATGCTGCGCCTTCGCCACGTCAGCCAGATCAACGGCGCCGAGGCCAACGAAATCATCCTGCTCAATTCGCACGACGGCACCAGCAGTTACCAGATGCTCGCAGGCATGTTCCGCTTCGTCTGCCAGAACGGCCTGGTGTGCGGCGACACGTTCGCCGACGTGCGCGTTCCTCACAAGGGCAACGTCACCGATCACGTGATCGAAGGTGCCTACGAGGTGCTGCACGGCTTCGAGCAGGTGCAGAACTCGCGCGACGCCATGCGTGTCGTCACGCTCGACGACGGCGAAGCCGAAGTCTTCGCCCGATCGGCGCTGACCCTCAAGTACGACGATTCGGGCAAGGCCTTGCCCATCACGGAGACCCAGATCCTGCGGCCCCGTCGCTTCGACGACAACCGCGCCGATCTGTGGTCGGTCTTCAACCGGGTGCAGGAGAACCTGGTCAAGGGCGGTCTGACCGGCCGTGCCGCCAACGGGCGCCAGCAACGCACGCGACCCGTCCAGGGCATCGACCAGAACGTCCGGCTCAACCGGGCGTTGTGGATGCTGGCGGATGGCCTGCGTCAGCTCAAGGCCTGACACCAAGCGGATCGTGTCCTCGCGGCATGGTCCGCTTTTCTTTGGTGAGTCAGCCTCCGGCAAACAGGGGAGCGCTGCGCGGCGCATTCTCGCTGCCGTAAGCCACCCGCCTTGGCGCAGGCTATGCCCATGTCCGTCGGCGCTGCCGACAACATGCCCAGGTAGCCTGGACCCTCAAGGCTACGGTGCGTTGCGACGCACGGTCTGATTCTTCTTCGCCACGACGCGCAATCGCGTTCTCTTCCATCCCCCTGGGGCAGTGTCTGCCCTCGCGGGTGGTGCTGTCTCGGCTCACTTCGAGGACATCACCATGCCTGCAACTGCTTCCCCCAAGACGCTCTATCGCATCGACGAATGCCCCGACCTGATGGCCGATGGCGTCGTCGGTGACGAGAACGGCAACCTGGTCTTCATCTCCCTCTGGGCGCGCGACACCGCCGTCCAGCAATTCCTGGCCCGCCTCACCCTGGGCCGGGACGAACAGGGACTGGATCAGTTCCACGTCATCACCGAGCAGGGCGCGAGCATCCCGGTCTTCGTCGGCAACGTCGAGCGCCTGGAAAAGCGCAGCGCACGCGCCTACCGGCGCACGCTGTTCGGCTCGCTGACCAACATCTGGCTGTTCGACCGGCGCTGCGTCAAGCCCGACAAGGCCAATGCCAGCGCGCTGGCGCTCCTGCCTCGCGATTCCACGCACCGGCTCGACCGGCTGTGGACGCTGGTGCGGGATACCTGCCCGCTGCCGCTGCTCGATCCCTGGCGCGATTGCGTGCTGGAACTGCTGCAGGCGAAGTCGATGCTGACGCGCCTGCCGTTCGCCCTCGGTCCCCTGGAAGGCCACCGGCTTTCCATCGACGTGCCGACGCTGACCCAGGTGCTGGGCGGCCTGATCCGCAGCGGTGCACTCGTCGCCGACACGCCTGTCGCCCACACGCCCTCTGCGCTCTCGCTTGAAGCGGTGGCTTGAGGTTTTCGCACCGGACATGCACGCCCCGCGTGTCCGCCCCTTCCATTCATCTACGCCAGGAGATTCCCCATGGCCCTCATGTTCCCGCGGCTCGCCCGCAACTTCGTCAAGAACGGGTACTTCCCCACGGACGAACCCACGCTCGAAAGAGCACTCGCCGCACTGGCACCCGCCGATTCCTCGGCTGGGTCGCTGTGCATCCTCGATCCCTGCGCCGGCGAAGGCGTGGCGATCGCCGAAGCCGCCCACGCCCTCGGGCGCGAGCAGGTCCAGGCCTTCGCCGTCGAGTACGACGCCGAGCGTGCGCGCCATGCCCGGCAACTGGTCGATCGCTGCATCCACGGCGACCTGATGGACACGCTGATCAGCCGGCAGAGCTTCGGCCTGTTGTGGCTCAACCCGCCGTATGGCGACCTGTCCAAGGACACCAACGGCAACGTCGGCTACCAGGGCCAAGGCCGCGCCCGGCTGGAAAAGCTGTTCTATCAGAAGGCGCTCCCGCTGCTGCAATACGGCGGCGTGCTGGTCTACGTCATCCCGCACTACGTGCTCGATGCCGAGCTGGTCGGATGGCTGACCCGGCACTTCGCCGAGCTGCGCATCTACCGCGCGGTGGAGTCGCAGTTCAAGCAGGTCGTGATCTTCGGTCGCAAGGTTCGCCAGCGCGACCAGGCATCGGATGCGGTCAAAGCCACGCGCGCGCTGCTGCTGCAGATCGGGCAAGGCGACGCCGAAGCGGAGGAACTGCCCGTCGAATGGCCGTTCCTGCCGTACACGGTGCCTGCCACGGCCGAGCCGGAGCACTTCTACCGCGTGACGATGGAGCCCGAGCAGTTCGCCGAGGAAGTCGGCCGGCTGCAAGGGCTGTGGCCGACGCTCGAAACGCACCTGGGCGCCGCGCAGCAGTCGCTGCGCCCCCCGGCGCGAGGGTTATCGCATTGGCATCTCGCCCTTGCGCTCGCCGCGGGTGCGATCTCCGGTGTGGTGAAGTCCAAGACGGGCCGTGTGCTCGTCGTCAAGGGCGACACGCACAAGGAGAAGACCTTGCACACGGAGTACACCGAGCGCGATGACGGCTCCGTGGCCGAGACGCGCATCCTGACCGACAAGTTCGTGCCGGTCATCCGGGCCTGGGACATGACACCAGGCTCGTTGACCTGCGGCGAGGTGCTGACCATCCGCTGATTGCCGTTCCTCAACGGTTCGCCGTCGATTCATTCATCAATTCATCCACCCAACGGGGCCACGTCGTCCCGATGGGGCGCCGTAGCCCCCTCACTTCAGAAAGGAGGCTCCGCCGTGGCAGTCGAAGCCGATTTCATCAGCTTTGCTTCCAACCATCAGCGAACGGTCATCCCGGCCGGATTGCTGATCGTCCAACCTGACGTCGCCAAGCTGATCGTGCGGGATGCGCTCGATGTACGTCCGTACCTCCTGCGGCATCTCGTCGACGATTGGGGCGAGTTGTCCGAGAAGGAGTTGCGCGACAACGCGCACGTGATCTTGCACGGTGGCGAGATTTTCTCGTCCTATGCGGTCTCGGAATCGCTGACGCTCTGGATCATGAGTGAATGGGATCGCCGCGTCACCACGCTGGCACTCCCACCCGCTCGCTGATCCATACCCGATGGCATAGCCGCCGTCACTCTTCATCCCACCTCGGGGCATGCCATCGCCCCGCAGGGGGAGGTGCGTGCCCCATTTCATTTGGAGCATCACCATGTCCCTTGATCAAACTGTTCCCACCACCGACCAAACGTCCACCCAGGGCGACCTGCTCGAAGCAGCCGCTTCTCCCCTCGCGCTGAGCCTTCAGGATTTCGTCACCGAGTTCGGCGACGAACTGCTGGATTCGCTCAACCGCGCCAATCCTCCCGTCTACACCGGCCAGGCCCGGCCGCATCGCCAGCTCGTGCTGGCCAGTCTCAAGCGCAAGCTGTTCGGCGCGCAAGCCGAGGTGGTCCACGCCGTCACCGAGCTGCTGGCCGACCGCGGCGAGCGCGCCGCGATCGTCAACGGCGAGATGGGCTGCGGCAAGACCACCGTTGGCATCGCCACGGCGGCCGTGCTGCACGCCGAAGGCTACCGCCGCACGCTGGTCCTCTCACCGCCGCACCTGGTCTACAAGTGGCGCCGGGAAATCCAGGAGACCGTGGCCGGCGCCAAGGTCTGGGTGCTCAATGGCCCGGACACGCTGGTCAAGCTCATCAAACTGCGCGCGCAGTTGGGCGTGCCGGCACGCGGCCAGGAGTTCTTCGTTCTGGGGCGCGTGCGGATGCGCATGGGTTTTCACTGGAAACCCGTCTTCAACGTGCAGCGCACGCGCCACGGCGAAGTGGGCGCGTGCCCGGACTGCGGCACTGTCATCACCAACCTCGACGGCGAGCCGATCGACCCGGTCGAACTCGAAGCCGAGGACTACCGCCGCACGTGCAGCCATTGCGCCTCACCGTTGTGGACGCTGATGCGTCCCAGGGGCTTGTCCGCCAGCGACCAGTCCACGGCCGTCTTCAAAGCCTTGCAGCGCATCCCGACCATCGGGGAAGTCACCGCGCAGAAGCTGATGAAACGCTTCGGCGATGGCTTCCTGGCCTCGATGTTGGGAGACAACGTGCATGAGTTCATCAACCTTATGGACGGTAACGGCGAGCTGGTCTTCTCGGATCGTCAGGCGCACCGCATGGAGCGGGCGATGGCGAACATGGAGTTCGGCTTCGGCGAGGGGGGCTATCAGCCCAGCGAGTTCATCAAACGCTACCTGCCGCAAGGCACGTTCGACCTGCTCATCGCCGACGAGGCGCACGAGTACAAAAACGGGGGCAGCGCACAGGGCCAGGCCATGGGCGTGCTCGCAGCGAAGGCGCGCAAGACCTTGCTGCTCACGGGCACCCTGATGGGCGGCTACGGCGATGACCTGTTCCACCTGCTGTTCCGAGCCCTGCCGGGGCGGATGATCGAAGACGGCTACCGGCCCACCAAGGCTGGAAGCATGACGTCGGCCGCGATGGCGTTCATGCGCGATCACGGAATTCTCAAGGACATCTATTCCGAGAGCACCGGCACGGCCCACAAGACGGCCAAGGGCACCAAGGTATCGGTGCGCACGGTCAAGGCGCCGGGCTTCGGCCCGAAGGGCGTGCTGCGTTGCGTCCTGCCGTTCACGGTCTTCCTCAAGTTGAAGGACATCGGCGGCAACGTGCTGCCGCCCTACGACGAGGAGTTCCGCGAGGTGGCGATGGACACGGCACAAGCCGCGGCCTATCGCGATCTGTCGTTTCGTCTGACCTCGGCGCTGAAGCAAGCGCTGGCCAGGCGCGACACGACGCTGCTCGGCGTGGTTCTCAACGTGCTGCTGGCCTGGCCGGATTGCTGCTTCCGGTCGGAGACGGTGGTGCACCCGCGCACGCGCCAGACCTTGGCGTTCGTTCCGGCTCAGTTCAACGAGCTGGAAGTGATGCCGAAGGAACGCGAGCTGATCGAGATCTGCAAGCTGGAGAAGGCTGCGGGTCGCAAGACGCTGGTCTATTCGGTCTACACCGGCACGCGCGACACCACGTCGCGCCTGAAGGGGCTGCTGGAGCAGGAAGGCTTCAAGGTGGCGGTGCTGCGCGCAAGCGTGGATGCCGCCCGCCGCGAGGACTGGATCGCCGAGCAGTTGGACCGCGGCATCGACGTGCTGGTCACGAACCCGGAGCTGGTCAAAACCGGCCTGGACCTGTTGGAGTTCCCGACGATCGTGTTTCTCCAGAGCGGCTACAACGTCTACAGCCTGCAGCAAGCGGCACGCCGGTCCTGGCGCATCGGTCAGAAGCACCCGGTTCGCGTGATCTACCTGGGCTACGCCAGCACCTCGCAGATGACCTGCCTGGGGTTGATGGCCCGCAAGATCATGGTCTCGCAAAGCACGTCGGGAGACGTGCCCGAATCGGGATTGGACGCCCTGAACCAGGACGGCGATTCCGTCGAGGTGGCACTGGCCCGGCAACTCGTCGCGGCCTGATCCGCCAACCCATGCCGGCTGCCCTTCGGGGCGCCGGCTTCTTTTTTGTCCGCGCATCGGCGGCAGGCCATGAAGCCGGGCGCCTGCCAGTTCCCTTTGTTTGCTGCCCGAACGCCCGGCAGCGCCGATGGTGAGGGCTCCGTCTTCCAGGGAACTGCCCCATGCAACCACTCACCTGCGTCGCCCACCGCCTGACTGTGCTTGCCGCACTGGCCGGCTGCGTGCTCGTCACTGGATGCGCCGCCACCCGCGAAGCGAACACCCCGACCGCTCATGACGCGCCGCCCGAGCCGGTGGCGTTTGCTAGGACCATCGCGCCGTCACCCGAGCCGGGCCTGATCCCGGTGGCGCGCTATGGCCGCTACACGCTGGTCGAGATGGTGCCGGAACCGGCGCAGCGCGACCTGCTGCGACAGGTGATCGAGATTTCGATTCCCCCGACCTTGGATGCGAGCGTCGGGGATGCCCTGCGACACGTGCTGCTGCGCACCGGCTACCGCCTTTGCGAGGCGCCGGAGGCCGCATCGCTGTTCACGCTTCCGTTGCCGGCGGCACATCTGCGGCTCGGGCCGCTGCCGCTGCGCGATGCCTTGCTGGCGCTCGCCGGCCCGGCCTGGGAACTGTCCGTGGATGACGCTTCGCGCGCCGTGTGCTTCGCGCGCGTGGCGACAACACCCGCATCGAGCGCAAGCCCCATCCCTGCGGCGCCGGCATCGAGCGCGCCGGCCACCGAATCCATCCGGCCCGAGGAGGCGCAGCCATGACCATTCCGCAGCCCCCCGTCGAGAACGCCGGCCGTGCGCGCTGGCCGAAGATCGCAGCCACCGCGTGGCTGCTGCTCGTGAGCGCCCTGGCCGTGGTCAACAGCGTGGGCCTGTCGCGCCTGACCGAGCAAAGCCAGGCCAGCGCCCAGGATGCGCACGTGCAGGCGCTCAACACGCGCGTCGCCGAACTCGAACAGCAGGCCGCCGCCACCAAGGGCCAGCCCAAGCCTGTGGCCCAGCCCGACTTCGAGGCCGCCCGCAAAGCGCTGGACGAGCGCCTTTCGCAGGTCGAGCAGGCGCAGGCTGCGGACGCCCATGCCGGCGATCTGCAGGCGCTGCAAGCCCGCGTGGGCGACATCGAAGCCCGCATGAAGAGAAGCGCTACGCCCGCCGTGGCGCCCCGGCGCGCCGCCGAGCCGGCCAAGCCCAAGGTGCCCGAACCGCCGTTCAACGTCGTGGGCGTGGAGTTGCGTGGCGGCGAGTGCTTCCTGTCGGTGGCGGCGCCCAAGGCCTCGTCGGTGCTGGACGTGTGGCTGCTGCGCGAAGGCGATGCCGTGGGCGCGTGGCATCTGCTGGCGATCGAGGCGCGCGCTGCCGTGTTCCGCGTGGACGGCCAGACCCAGCGCATCGCGCTGCCGTAGGAGCGGGCCATGAAGCATGCCGCGATGGGCTTCGCCGTTGCTGTCGTCCTTATGGGCACGGCCTCGGCGCAATCGGCGCCGGTCGCGTCGTCACGCGCTGTGCCCGCCCAGGTCCAGAACAGCACGGACGCCGCGCTGGACGAGCGCCTGGCGCGCGATTGGGGCCTGCGGCCCGAGGAATGGGCGCGCTACCGCCAGGTGATGCAAGGGCCGCTGGGCATCTACTCGCCCAATCTCGACCCGCTCACCGCGCTGGGCATCGAGGCGCGCAGCGACGAGGAACGCAACCGCTATGCGGAGCTGCAGGTGCAGGCGGAATCGAAGCGCGTGGGCAAGACGCTGGCCTACCAGCGGGCCTACGATGCCGCCTGGAAGCGGCTTTATCCGGGCCAGCAGCGCGTGAACATGCCGGGTGCGGAGGCACCGGGCACCGGCAATCGCGGCTCGGGCCGGCTGGCGGTCTTCGTGAAGGCCGAGTGCCCGCCGTGCGAACAGCGCGTGCGCCAGTTGCAGGCGGCCGGCACGGCCTTCGACCTCTACATGGTCGGCAGCCGGCAGGAAGACGCCCGCATCCGCCAGTGGGCGACACAGGCCGGCATCGACGCCGGCCGCGTGCGCTCGCGCACGATCACGCTCAACCATGACGCCGGGCGCTGGCTGTCGCTCGGCCTGCCGGGCGATCTGCCCGCTGTGGTGCGCGAGGTCAACGGCCAATGGCAGCGGCAATAGCGGCAACGGCCTTGGCCCTCGGGCTCTGCGCCTGCGCGGCCAACGCCTTCGGCCAAGAGGTGCCGCCGCCGGCCTACCAGCTCGCCGCACAGCAGGCGGGCGTTCCGTCGCCGATGTTGTACGCCGTGGCGCTGCAAGAGAGCGGCGCACGCATGCGCGGTCGCCTGATTCCCTGGCCCTGGACGCTGAACGTCGCCGGTCGGGCCGAACGCTACACCACGCGCGCCGAGGCCTGCGCCGGCATCGGCCGGGCACTCGCCCGCACGCCGGCCCACCGCATCGACGCCGGCCTCGGCCAAGTCAACCTCGGCTACCACGCGCAACGCTACGACCACCCCTGCGAGCTGCTCGACCCGTACCGCAACCTCGCCATCGCTGCGGAAATCCTGCAGGAGCAGCACACCCCCGGCGAGGACTGGCTGGTCGCCATCGGCCGCTACCACCGACCCGCGGGCGGGGCGCCTGCCGCGCGCTACCGCCGCAGCGTCCACCAGCACCTGACCCGCGTGCTCGGGCCGGGCGCCTCCCTTCCCATTGCCCGGAGCCCCACGCCATGAACCGCATCATCCTTGCCGCGACTGCGGCGCTGCTGGCCATCGCCGCCCACGCGCAGGATCGCGGCCCCGCCATCAAGAACAGTTCCCCGCCGCTGATCGTGGTCGAGGACAAGGGCGGCACGTCGGCGCTGCCGTACTACCGGGCCTTACACCCGCAGGATGCGCAACCCGGTCAGCAAGCCGCGCCACAGCCGCGGATCGGAAGCCCGGCCGATGCCGAGGCCGCGATGCTGCCGATGCGTTCGGCGCGGCTGACGCCGGGCGACGAGCCGCGCCGCGTGATCCGCGCGCCGGGGCTGACACCGCTGTTCCTGGTCGGCGACGACGACCGCTCGCGCGCCTGGCTCAAGCAACGCCGCGCGGACTTGCAGCAGATGCGCGCCGTGGGCCTGGTGGTGAGCGTCGCCACGCCCGAGGCCCTGGCCGCGCTGCGCCGCCTTGCGCCGGGCCTGATGCTGTCGCCGGCCTCGGGCGACGACCTGGTGCAGCGCCTGGGGCTCAGGCACTACCCGGTGCTGATCACCGCCACCGGCATCGAGCCCTGACGCGGTAGAGCCAGGTGAAGCGCCCGCCATGGCCCAGTCCCAAACCGTCGAGGTGCTGCTGCGGCCAGCGGTGGAGCTATACACCGTCGCGGTGTGTGCGGGCGCCGCGTTTCTGTGCCTGGTGGCCCCGTGGTCGCTCGCGCTGAGTCCTTTGCTGGGCCTGGGTAGTGCGGCGGCCTTCCTGAGCTTCGGCGCGCTGCGCTTGCACGACGCCTGGGCCATCCTGCGCTACCGGCGCAACATCCGCCGACTGCCGCGCTATGTGATGACCAGCCGCGACGTGCCGGTGAGCCAGCAGCGGCTGTTCGTCGGCCGGGGTTTCCGCTGGGACCAGCGCCACACGCACCGGCTGATGCAGACCTACCGGCCCGAGTTCCGCCGCTACGTCGAGCCGACGCCGATCTACCGGGCCGTCCGGCGCATGGAAGAGCGGCTGGAGTTCGCGCCGTACCCGCTGACCAAGCTCGCGAAGGCGCTGGCCTGGGACAGCCCGCTCAACCCGACGCGGCCGCTGCCACCGGTGGGCGGCCTACCGCGCCTGCACGGCATCGAGCCACAGGAGGTCGACGTCACGCTGCCGCTGGCCGAACGGGTCGGTCATTCGCTGGTGCTCGGCACCACGCGCGTCGGCAAGACCCGCCTGGCCGAACTGTTCATCACGCAGGACATCCGTCGGCGCAATGCGGCGGGGGAATTCGAGGTCGTCATCGTCTTCGACCCGAAGGGTGATGCCGATCTGCTCAAACGCATGTACGTCGAGGCCAAGCGCGCCGGGCGCGAAGGCGAGTTCTATGTCTTTCACTTGGGCTGGCCGGACATTTCCGCGCGCTACAACGCCGTGGGCCGCTTCGGGCGCATCTCGGAAGTCGCCACGCGCATCGCGGGCCAGCTCTCCGGCGAGGGCAACAGCGCGGCGTTCCGCGAGTTCGCCTGGCGTTTCGTCAACATCATCGCGCGTGCGCTGGTGGAGCTAGGACAGCGGCCGGATTACCTGCTGATCCAGCGCCATGTCATCAACATCGACGCGCTGTTCATCGAGTACGCGCAGCACTACTTCGCCAAGAACGAGCCGAAGGCCTGGGAAATCATCGTCCAGCTCGAAGCCAAGCTGAACGACAAGAACATCCCGCGCAACATGATCGGCCGCGAAAAGCGCATCGTGGCGTTGGAGCAGTACCTGTCGCAGGTGCGCATCTACGACCCGGTGCTCGACGGCCTGCGCAGTGCGGTGCGCTATGACCGCACCTACTTCGACAAGATCGTCGCCTCGCTCTTGCCGCTGCTGGAGAAGCTGACCACCGGCAAGATCGCGCAACTGCTCGCGCCGAACTATTCGGACCTCTCCGACCCGCGGCCCATCTTCGACTGGATGCAGATCATCCGCAAACGCGCGGTGGTCTACGTCGGGCTCGATGCGCTGTCGGATGCCGAAGTCGCTGCGGCGGTTGGCAACTCGATGTTCTCCGACCTGGTGTCCGTCGCCGGCCACATCTACAAGTTCGGCATCGACGACGGCCTGCCCGGCGCCGCGACCGGCGTGAAGGTGCCGATCAACGTGCACGCCGACGAGTTCAACGAACTGATGGGCGACGAGTTCATCCCGATGGTCAACAAGGGCGGCGGTGCCGGTGTCCAGGTCACGGCCTATACGCAGACGCTCTCGGACATCGAGGCGCGCATCGGCAACCGCGCCAAGGCCGGCCAGGTGGTGGGCAACTTCAACAACCTGTTCATGCTGCGCGTGCGCGAGACCGCCACCGCCGAACTGCTGACGCGGCAGTTGCCCAAGGTCGAGGTCTACACGACGACGGTGATGAGCGGTGCGACCGACAGCTCCGATCCGACCGGCAACACAGCGTTCACGTCGAACACACAGGATCGCATCAGCAGCAACAGCGTGCCGCTGATCGAGCCGGCGCATGTGGTCGGCCTGCCCAAGGGCCAGTGCTTCGCGCTGATCGAAGGCGGCCACCTGTGGAAGGTGCGCATGCCCTTGCCGGCGCCCGACCCTGACGAGGCCATGCCCGCGGATCTGCAGGAGCTGGCCGGCTACATGCGGCAGCACTACGTCGAGGCTGGCGACTGGTGGGACAACCAGGGGCTGCCCGGTCTGCAGGACCAGGCGCTGCCCGACGACCTGCTGGCGGACTTCAAGCAGATGGCGAGCGTGGATGAAGGGGCCACGGCATGAGCGACCCTGCCGTCGCCGTCCAGCGCCAGCAGGTTCGCCAGCAGGGCCTGATCGCCAGCTTGGTCACGCTGCCGTTCCGGCTGTTCGGCGTGCTGTGCGGCTCGCTGCTGCTGTGCATCGTGATCGAGTGCCTCGGCATGCACTTCTTCTGGCCCGATCAGGGCTGGCGCCATGCGCAAGGCATGCTGAACTACGAGCTGTCGCAGGTCTCGGAGCATTTCACGCAAAGCGTGCTGGTGCAGGAGCCGGGGCGCAGCGCACGGCAGCTCGTGGAGTGGGCCTACCAAGGGCTGTTCGTGAAGACGGGCCTGCTGGACTGGATACGCGACGCCGCGGCGCAGTCGCGCGCCGGTGCGCGCAGCCAGGCGCAGGACTTCCGCTATTACATCGGGCAGCTCTACGTGCACGTCGAGAGCTACCTGATCGCCTCGGCCTATACCGTGCTGGTGTTCCTCGTGCGGCTGCTGGTGCTGATCCTGACCTTGCCGCTGTTCCTGATGGCCGCCTTCACCGGCCTGGTGGACGGCCTCGTGCGGCGCGACGTGCGCGGCTTCGGCGCCGGGCGCGAATCGGGCTTCGTCTACCACCGCGCGAGAGCCAGCCTGATGCCGCTGGCGGTGCTGCCCTGGGTCACGTACCTGGCGCTGCCGGTCAGCGTGCATCCACTGCTAATCCTGCTGCCCAGCGCGGCGCTGCTGGGCGTGGCGGTGTGCATCGCTTCGGCGACGTTCAAGAAGTACCTCTAGCCGCATCGGCGGCCACTGCGGAAAGCGGTGGCTGGCCGGTTCCGATTGATTGCGGCGCCGCAAGACCGGCCGTTTGAGCATCGAGCCATCCGCATCCCCCGGAGAACGGCTCGATGGACACCACTCGCAATCCCGCGCAGGTTCGGCGCTTCGCCGTCGCGATGCGTCTTGCTGCGCTGCTGCTTGCCGCGACGGGATTGCAGCCGGCCGTCGCCGCCGATGCACCCGACAACGCCGCCGAGCGCGAGATGCTCGCGGCGGTGACGCGCCAGCTCGACCTGCTGGACCGCCTGACCGAGCGCGCCGCCGCCACCGCGCCGCAGGAGCGCGCCCGCTACCACTTCGACTATGCGCGGCTGCGCGCCGACCTGGAGCGGGTGCGCACCGGCGTGCGCGACTACCTCGTTCCGCAACGCGCCCAGCCGCGCGATCCCGTGCCGCTGGCCGGCGACTACACGCGCAGCAACGCGGCCACCGTGACACCGGCCAAGGAGGCGCCGTCGCCATGACGCCTTCCGCCGATCAGGTCGCCGCCTTCACGGCCAACGGCGGCTTCGCGCCGGGCGCCGTCTCCACCGTCGTGCTCGGTTTCGTCTTCGCCGTCCTGCTGCTGTGGGGCGTCTGGGCGATGCGCACCGCCTATGTCGGCTGGGCCGAGCACCACCTGACCCAACGCCAGTTCCTCGGCGTCATCGTGCGCTTCGTCGCGATGTACCTGGTGCTGGGCTTTTTCCTCCTGTCCTGAACACATGAAAGGTGTATCGCCATGAACGCTCCGACCTCTCGTCGTCCCGCTACGTATCCCGCTCGGCGCCTCTCAGCCATGCTCGTTCCGCTGGGTATCGCGGCCACGCCGCTGCCCTCGTTCGCGGCACTGCCCACGCTGGAAGACCCGTCGCGCGGCACCGGCAGCGGCATCATGCAGACGCTGCAGAACTACGGTTACGACATCGTGCTCTTGATCGCCTTGCTGGTGGTCGCCTCAATGTTCGTCGGCGTCTGCTACCACGCCTACACGCGCTACGCCGAGATCCACACCGGCCGCGCGACCTGGGGCCAGTTCGGCCTGACGGTGGCGGTGGGCGCGATCCTGCTCGTGGTTGGCATCTGGCTGCTGACCAAGGCCACCGGCGTCCTGTAAGGCGCGGCAACGATGGCCGGCGCCCCGGAGAGTCCGTCGCGCGACGGGCTCGTGACCTTCCTGCCGCACCGCCTGAACCGTCATCCGGTAGTCGTGCGCGGGCTCACGGCCGACGAGCTGTGGGTCTGCGCCGGCCTGTCCGGCGCGGCCGGCCTCGTGGCCGGCGTGCCGCTGGCCTGGCTGACGCACAGCATCGCGATGGTGCCCACGCTGATCGTCGCGGGCATTGGCATCGGCGTCTTCGTGGGCGGCGGCCTGCTGCGGCGGTGGAAGCGCGGGCGGCCCGACACCTGGCTGTACCGCCAGCTCCAGTGGCGCTTGGCGCTGCGCTATCCCGCACTGGCGGCCCACGTGGGCGGCGGCCAGCTCATCACCCGCTCGGGCTGGTGGGCCACGCGGCGCCAGCGGCCCGACCCGTCCCTGCGTCGAGGTAGACCATGAGCCGATTCAAGAACGAGGTCGTGCACCTGCAGGCGCACGTCAAGACCCTGCGCCATTTCGGCGCCGCGCTGTTCGTCGTGGCACTGCTGCTTGGCTTCGGCTGGTGGAGCGCGCCCAAGAGCCTGACCATCCATGTGCCGCCCGACCTGCGCTCGGGCAGCACCCGCAAGTGGTGGGATGTGCCGCCGGAGAGCGTCTACGCCTTCACCTTCTACATCTGGCAGCAGGCGCAACGCTGGCCGACCAACGGCGAGCAGGACTACCCGCGCAATCTGCATGCGCTGTCGGCCTACTTCACGCCGAGCTGCCGTGCCTTCCTGCAGCAGGACTACGAGTTCCGGCGCAGCAATGGCGAGCTGCGCCAGCGCGTGCGCGGCATCTACGAGATACCTGGCCGCGGCTACGGCGACGACCCGGCCGCGCGCGTGCGCACCGTGTCGGCCAACAACTGGATCGTCACGCTGGACGTGAGCGCCGACGAGTACCTGGGTGCCGAGCAGGTCAAGCGCGCGCTGGTGCGCTATGCGCTCAAGGTCGTGCGCATGGACGTGGACCCCGAGCGCAACCCCTTCGGCCTGGCGCTGGACTGCCATGCGCGGGCACCCGAGCGCATCGAAACCCCGCCGCCTGCGACGCCGCCCGGCCGGGCCGCGAGTGCCGGCGCCAACTTGCAGGGAGACACCCCATGAAGCCTTTCGTGAAGCACCCCGTGAGGCGCCCGTTCGCGCCGGCCCTGGCCGGCCTGCTGCTGTGCCTGGCCTTCGTGCCTGCGGCCCACGCCATCGAAATCCTGCGCTGGGAGCGCCTGCCGCTGGCGGTGCCGCTGGTCGTCGGCCAGGAGCGCGTGGTGTTCATCGAGCGCAACGTGCGCATCGGCGTGCCGGCGGGCGTGGGCGAGCAGTTGCGCGTGCAGAGTGCCGGTGGCGCGATCTACCTGCGCGCCAACGCGCCGATTCCGCCCACGCGGCTGCAATTGCAGGACGTGGAGTCCGGCGCGCTGATCCTGCTGGACATCGCGGCCGAGCCGGCGAAGGCGGGCCAACCCGCGCTCGAACCCGTGCGCATCGTCGAGGGCGACGTACCTGCCACGCGCTATGGCGAGCCGGCGAAGCCCGCGGCGACCGCGGACGACGACGCGCAGCGCGCGGCTTCGACCGCAACGCGCGCTACGCCGGTGGCCGTCGTACTGACGCGCTACGCGGCGCAGAACCTCTATGCGCCGCTGCGCACCGTCGAGCCAGTTCCCGGCATCGGCCGCGTCAACCTGCGCCGCGGCCTGGACCTTGCCACCTTGCTGCCCACGCTGCCGGTGCGTGGCGAGGCGCTGGCCGCGTGGCGGCTCGAAGACCAGTGGGTGACGGCCGTGAAGCTCACCAACACGTCCGGGCGCTGGGTCGAACTCGACCCCCGCGCGCTGCAAGGCGACTTCCTCGCCGCGACCTTCCAGCATCCGAACTTGGCGCCGGCCGGCCGCGCCGCCGACACCACCGTCGTCTACCTCGTGACCCGTGGCCACGGCCTGGCCGAGTCGCTGCTGCCCAAGCTCTCACCGATCGACGCGACGGTGAACCTGCCGCCGGCAGCAGCGGCCGGCCAGGCCGAAGGAGGTGCCCGCCATGAAAAGTAACCCCCTCCTCAAGTGGCTGCTGATCCCGATGGCACTGGTGCTGCTTTTCGTCGGCATCAAGATGTTCTCCGGGGATCGCGGCGCCAAGCCGGCACCGGCCGGCAGCGCCAACCCGCTCACGCCCGAGGAGATGAAGGCGCTGGGCATCGAGGGCGACACGCCGCGCGATACCGTCGCGACGCTGGTAGCCCAGGTCAAGCAGTTGCGCAACGAGCTGCAGACGGCGCTCAACGACAACAAGAACCAGAAGACCGAGAACGAGCGCATGCGCGCCCGCGAAAGCGCCATCGACCAGCGCATCCAGTCCGCGCTCGACGGCGAGCGCGGCCGCCTGCAGCAGGACCGCGAGCAGTTGGCCGGCGACCGCCAGCAGACCCAGGGCCTGCTGCAAGACCTGCAGCGTCGCCTGGACGGGCTGTCCGGCAAGGGCGGGCAGGCCGAGCTGCCGGTGGGCCTCGGTCTGGAGGAAGGCGACGGCAAGGGCTTCGGCGGCACCCAGGGCGGGGCCGCGCGCAGCACTAGCGGCACGAATGGCACGCGCTGGGTGGAACCGGACGATGCGAAGCCTTCGGCGAAGAACGGCAACAGCGGCGGCCTGAACTTCCCGACCAGCTTCGGCCCGGCGCAGAAGACGCTTTCCGACACGGCCAACAACGTGGCGAGTACCGTGGCGGACGCGGGCAGCCGCGCCGTGGGCGCCTCGGCCAAGCCGGTCTACACGGTGCCGTCGAACTCGACGCTGATGGGCTCGATTGCGATGACCGCGCTGATCGGCCGCGTGCCGATCGACGGCACAGTCAACGACCCGTACCCCTTCAAGGTGCTGATCGGCCCGGACAACCTGACGGCCAACGGCATCGACATCCCCGATGTGGCCGGCGCCGTGGTCAGCGGCACGGCCTCGGGCGACTGGACGCTCTCCTGCGTGCGCGGCCAGATTCGCTCGGTCACGTTCGTCTTCAACGACGGCACAGTGCGCACCATGCCGGAGGACGGCAACCGCAACCAGAGCAGCGGCGGCCAAGGCAACGGTGCGAACAGCACCACGCAAGGCGGCCTGGGCTGGATCAGCGATCCCTACGGCATTCCCTGCGTCAGCGGCGAACGGCGCAGCAACGCGCAGCAGTACCTCGGCTCGCAGGCGCTGATCACCGCAGCCGGCGCGGGCGCGGCGTCGCTGATCAAGTCGGACAACGGCAGCGTGGCGGTGGTCGCCAACAGCAACGGCTCGCTGGGCACCGTGGGTATCAGCGGCAACGAGGCCATGGGCCGCATCCTGGCCGGCGGTGTGCGTGACATGGCCGATTGGGTCAACAAGCTCTATGGGCAGGCCTTCGCCGCGGTCTACGTGCGCCCCGGCGCCAAGGTCGCGGTGCACCTGGAGCAGCCGCTCAACATCGACTACGACGCCAAGGGGCGCCGGGTCAATCACCGCATCGGAGGCAAGCATGCGTCGGATTTGGATTGAATCGGCCGCGCTCCTGTGCGCGGTCGCGGTGCTGGGCGGCTGCGCCACCAGCAAGGACAAGCTGCTGCCGCACGGCGATCACACCATGCTCGACGTGTGGAACCAGGAGACGGGCGGCAGCGCCGGTGGCGGGCAGCCCGCGCAGCAACTGCTGGACGCACGCCAGGGCCTGCGCCGGCCGCTGACCGAGGCCGACGTGCAGGCGGCGCCCGCCGCCGCGGCCGCCTACACGCGCACCGCGGCCAACGAGATCTACCGCCAGTTCCACCGCCTGCCGAACCCGGACCTGGTGATGTACGTGTTCCCGCACCTCGCCGGCAGCGATCCGGTGCCGGTGCCCGGCTACACAACGGTCTTTCCGCTGTACCAGCGCGTGCAATACGCGATGCCCGGCGAGCGTGTGGAGGACTACTGATGGCCTGGACCTTGCCGTGGCCGCGCAAGGCCCTCGCATCCGCTGCGGTGCCCGACAGCGCCGAACTGCAGGCCGAGGACGCCTGGTCGCAGCATGTCGCGAAGCTGGCGGCGCAAGGTGTTCCCGAACCCGGCAGCGCAGTGGACGAGCGGCTGCGTCGACCGGCCACCGAGGCGGACATGCAGGCCCTCTACGGGGTGGCACCGTCCTTCGCCGACCTGCTGCCCTGGGTGGAATACCTGCCCGGCTCCAAGAGCATGCTGCTGGAGGACGGGCAGTCGGTCGCGGGATTCTTCGAGCTGGCGCCGGTCGGGACCGAGGGCCGCGAGATGGCCTGGCTGTGGCAGGCGCGCGATGCGCTGGAGAACGCGCTACAGGATTCTTTCGACGAACTCGACGAGAACCCGTGGGTGGTGCAGCTCTACGCCCAGGACGAATCGACCTGGGACAACTACCTGCGCGGGTTGGCCGGCTACGTGCGGCCGCGCGCCCAGGGCAGCGCCTTCACCGAGTTCTACCTGCGCTTCTTCGGCCATCACCTGCGCGCCATCGCCAAGCCCGGCGGGCTGTTCGAGGACACGACGGTGACGCGCCTGCCGTGGCGCGGCCAGGTGCGGCGCGTGCGCATGGTGGTCTATCGGCGTGCGAGCACGGCGGCCACGGCCCGGCGCGGTCAGTCGCCCGAGCAGGCGCTGACGACGATCTGCGACCGGCTTGTGGGTGGCCTCGCCAACGCAGGCGTGAAGGCCCGGCGCATGGAAGCCGCCGACATCCACGACTGGCTGCTGCGCTGGTTCAACCCGCACCCGACGATGCTTGGCCCCAGCGCCGACGACCGGGAGCGCTTCTATGCGCTCACGCGCTACCCCGATGACGCGGAGGAAGGAGAGATCGAGCTGGAGATAGAGCTTGCGAGTGGCGACTTCGCGCAGCGCCTGTTCTTCGGCCAGCCACGCTCGGACGTGGACAACGGCACCTGGCTCTTCGACGGCATGCCGCACCGGGTCATCGTCATGGACCGGCTGCGCATGCCGCCTGCGACCGGCCACGTCACCGGCGAGACGCGCAAAGGCGGCGATGCGGTCAACGCGCTGTTCGACCAGATGCCCGAAGACACGGTGATGTGCCTGACGGTCGTTGCGACGCCGCAGGACGTGCTCGAAGCGCACCTGAACCACCTGAGCAAGAAGTCGGTCGGCGAGACGCTGGCCTCGGAGCAGACGCGCCGCGACGTGCAGGAAGCGCGCGGCCTGATCGGCAGCGCGCACAAGCTCTATCGCGGCGCACTGGCGTTTTACCTGCGCGGACGCGACCTCGCACAGCTCGACAGCCGCGGCCTGCAACTGATCAACGTCATGCTCAACGCCGGCCTGCAGCCGGTGCGCGAGGAAGACGAGGTGGCGCCGCTCAACAGCTACCTGCGCTGGCTGCCCTGCGTGTTCGATCCGGCGCTGGACAAGCGCCAGTGGTACACGCAACTGATGTTCGCGCAGCACGCCGCGAACCTTGCGCCAGTGTGGGGCCGCAGCCAAGGCACGGGGCACCCCGGCATCACGTTCTTCAACCGCGGCGGCGGGCCGATCACCTTCGATCCCTTGAGCCGGCTCGACCGGCAGATGAACGCGCATCTGTTCCTGTTCGGCCCCACGGGCTCGGGCAAGAGCGCCACGCTCAACAACATCCTGAACCAGGTCACGGCCATCTACCGGCCGCGCCTGTTCATCGTCGAGGCCGGCAACTCGTTCGGGCTGTTCGGCGACTTCGCCACGCGGCTGGGCCTCAAGGTGCATCGCGTGAAGCTCGCACCCGGCGCCGGCGTCAGCCTAGCGCCGTTCGCCGACGCGCACCGACTGGTCGATACGCCCAGCCAGGTGCAGACGCTGGATGCCGATGCGCTGGACGAGGACCAGGAGCCCGCGTCGCAGGCAGCGGGACGCAGTGAGAAGGACAACGATGGGGACGAGCAGCGCGACGTGCTCGGCGAACTGGAGATCACCGCGCGCCTGATGATCACCGGCGGCGAGGACAAGGAGGAGGCGCGCATGACGCGCGCCGACCGCAGCCTGATCCGCCAGTGCATCCTTGATGCGGCCCAGCGTTGTGTGGCCGATCGGCGGACGGTGCTCACGCGCGACGTGCGCGATGCGCTGCGCGAGCGCGCCCGCGACACCTCGTTGCCCGAAGTGCGCCGCGCCCGGCTGCTGGAGATGGCGGACGCCATGGATATGTTCTGCCAGGGCGTGGACGGCGAAATGTTCGACCGGCCGGGCACACCCTGGCCCGAAGCCGACATCACCATCGTGGACCTCGCCACCTTCGCCCGCGAGGGCTACAACGCGCAGCTCTCGATTGCCTACATCTCGTTGATCAACACGGTGAACAACATCGCCGAACGCGATCAGTTCCTCGGCCGGCCGATCATCAACGTGACGGACGAGGGCCACATCATTACCAAGAACCCGCTGCTCGCGCCCTACGTGGTCAAGATCACGAAGATGTGGCGCAAGCTGGGCGCCTGGTACTGGCTGGCGACGCAGAACATCGACGACCTGCCCAAGGCCGCCGAGCCCATGCTGTCAATGATCGAATGGTGGATCTGCCTGTCGATGCCGCCGGACGAGGTGGAAAAGATCGCGCGCTTCCGCGAGCTGAACCCGGCGCAGAAGGCGCTGATGCTGTCGGCGCGCAAGGAGGCCGGCAAGTTCACTGAGGGCGTGATCCTCTCCAAGAGCATGGAGGTGCTGTTCCGCGCCGTGCCGCCCAGCCTGTACTTGGCACTGGCTCAGACCGAGCCGGAAGAGAAGGCCGAACGCTTCCAGTTGATGCAGCAGTACGGCATCGGCGAGCTGGACGCGGCTTTCAAGATCGCCGAGAAGATCGACCGCGCCCGTGGCATCGAGTCGCTGGCGCTCGATGCGTTGGCGTGAGGGGGAGGCAGGATGCAGTTCGCTCGCTTCATTCCGTCCCGCTCCGTCGCCCTCGTTGCGCTGCTGGCCGTCATCGCGCTGATCGCGGCGGCCTGGCTCGGCATGCAGCCGCAGGCGCCGACGGCCGAGCGCGGTTCGCCTTCGGTTCAAGGTACCGCGCAGCCTGCGCCGGCAGCCGAGGCTTCGGCCGGCCCACCGTGGCGATACGGCCGCGACGATGCCCGCTTCACGGTCGTCGAGTACGCCGACCTCGAATGTCCGTTTTGCCGCGCTTACTTCGCAGTCCTCAAGCGCTGGATCGATACGCACCCCGACGTGAATTGGCAGTGGCATCACCTGCCGCTGACGATGCACGAGCCGGCGGCGTCTACCGGCGCGCGCCTGGTGGAGTGCGCCGGCGAGGCCGGCGGCCAAGCCGCGTTCTGGGAGGCCGTCGAATGGGTCTACGCGCACACCCGGGGCGACGGCCAGGGCCTGCCCGAAGGCCTGCGCTATCCCGGCCTCACGCCGGCCGCGCAGCAATGCCTCGACAGCGACCGCCCCGACGCGCTGATCCGCGCGCAGTCGGCCAGCGCGGCGCAGGAGGGCGTCAAGGCCACGCCCACGCTGCGCCTGCAGGATCGCCAGTCCGGCAAGACGCTGCTGCTGCACGGCCCGGTCGAAGGCGATGCGCTGCTGTCGGCCATCGACCTGCTGGCCGCTGGCGGCACGACCGAAACAGCGTCGAATGAAATGCCTGCCGAGTCTCTCGGCGACATGCCCAGGTAGCCACGATCTTCAAGGCTACGACGCGGCTTGCCCGCGCTGATCGACCCCGTTCGCTTCGCATCCCTGGACGCGGACACGAGCACAAGCACGAGGCGCTGGACCATGAGCACGCGCATGAGCCGATGCCTGCCGGCTCCCACAGCCACCGGCATGTGCACCAACCCCGGCGCCATGTGCATCCTCACGTGCCCGATGCGCACCATCGGCACGGACATTGACGGGTGGCTTGGATCAATCGGCCGTCACGCGGTCACGTAGGCCCTGATGACCAGCCAGCCGATCAGGGCAGCTCTCCGATCGCGTGACGAATGGTTCATCCTCGGATTCTCGGTCGCAAGGCATCCGATGTGAATGGGGCCGCTCAGGCGGTCATTCGCGGTGGCCAGCGGTGCGTTTCGTCGCGGCCCTCGCTGCACCAGGCGTAGAGGGCGTCGTACATCACCAGACCGTGGCGCAGCATCTCATGGTCATCGGCGAACATGCGCGACAGGCCAAGCGAAAACGCATAGAGGCCCGCCGACTGCGGCGTGAGGTCCAGCCGCGACGTATCCGCCCCGCGAACGATGTCTGCCATCTGCACCAGCGCAGGGTCGGTCAGTTGATACTTCGCCAGGAACGCGTCGAAGCTGCACCGCTCTCCCACATGGCTCATCTCCACGCCGGGGATGTCATAGGGCGTGGCGCCGGTGTCGTCCGCCACGCGCTGGACGTCCGGTGCCGGCACGTACAGGAACTCCGCGTCGCGGTCGATGAAGCGCAGGATCAGCCAGGGGCAAGCGATGCGGTCGATTTTCGGACGTTCGCGGGTGACCCATTTCATTTGTGACTCCTTCAGCGCAGCAGAGGAACGAGCCAGGTCACCGCCAGCCCAACGGCCGCGCAGGCGCCGAGCAGCGGCATGACGCCGAGCTTGAAACGGAACAGGGCGACCGACGCCGCGATCGTGATGAGCGCCGAGATGGCGTCGAACCGCCCATCGAAGCCCTGCGGCCACAGCACGTGGTAGGCGAAGAACAGCGCCAGGTTCAGGATCACGCCGACCACGGCGGCGGTGATGGCTGTCAACGGCGCCGTGAAGCCCAGCTTGCCGTGCGTGGCCTCGATCGCCGGGCCGCCGGCGAGGATGAACACGAAGGATGGCAGGAAGGTGAAGAAGGTCACGACAGCGGCGGCCAGCGCGCCGCCGAGGAACAGCGCATCGGGCCCGAGCACCTGCTTGAGCCAGCCGCCGACGAAGCCGACGAAGGCCACCACCATGATCAGCGGCCCCGGCGTGGTCTCGCCCAGCGCCAGGCCGTCGATCATCTGCGCGCCGCTGAGCCACTGGTGCGCCCCCACTGCCCCCTGGTACACGTAGGGCAGCACGGCGTAGGCGCCGCCGAAGGTCAGCAGCGCAGCCTTGGTGAAGAACCAGCCCATCTGCGTCAGCGTGCCCTGTATCCCCAGGCTCAGCGCCAGCAGCGCCATGGCCGCGGCCCACAGACCGATGCCCGCCGCGAGCACCTTGGCAAGGTGGCTGCGCGAGAACCGCGCGTGCGCCGGTGCCGGCGTGTCGTCGTCGATCAGTGCCGGTCCGTAGCTCTGCTTGGCACCGCCGTGGCCGCCGCCCGCGGCGAACACAGCGGGCGCCCAGCGCGCTCCGAAGTGGCCGATCAAGGCCGCGGACAGCACGATCGCGGGAAACGGCGTGTCGAAGGCAAAGAGGGCGACGAAGGCCGCCGCGGCGATGCCCCACATCCAGCGATTCCTCAGCGCGCGGGTGCCGATGCGGTGTGCCGCGTGCAGCACCAGCGCGGTCACCGCGGGCTTGATGCCGTAGAACATGCCCGCCACCACCGGCACGTCGCCGAAGCGCAGGTAGATCCATGACAGTGCGATCAGGATGAACAGCGAGGGCAGGACGAATAGCGCCCCGGCGACGATGCCGCCCCAGGTGCGGTGCATGAGCCAGCCGATGTAGGTGGCGAGTTGCTGGGCCTCGGGGCCGGGCAGCAGCATGCAGTAGTTCAGCGCGTGCAGGAAGCGCTTCTCGCTGATCCAGCGCCGGCGCTCGACCAGTTCCGTGTGCATGATCGCGATTTGTCCGGCAGGCCCTCCGAAACTGATGAAGCCCAGCTTCAGCCAGAAGGCGAAAGCTTCCCGAACGCTGACCGATTCCGGCGCCGCGACTGGCTCCTCCGGGCGTTGGGGGATGGCGTTCATGAGGAAGGTCCCGGCGCCGCGTAGAGCGCGTCGAAGATCGCCGACGCGGCAAGGACGAGGCGGTCATCGTCGGCATGCACTTCGCGCAGCCCGCCGAGCACCGCTTCCAGCCCGGCCGCCTCCGGCGCCGGAATGCCGCCGATGTCGAGGTAGTGCACCGCGCTGGCGATGCGCTGCAGCTTTGCATCGGCGTCCAGGCCGAAGCTGGCAGCCATGACCTCGAAGGTGACGCGCGCGCCGACGTGCGTGAACCGGGCACCGTCGTAGTCGAAGCCGATGGCGCCGCGCGGGGCTTTGGCGGGATCGCTCAACCACGTGAATCGCGCCTTGGGGTCGACGAAGCGCCGGATCAGCCAGGCGCAGGCCAGCCGGTCCACCCATGGCCGGGCTCGGGTCGCCCAGCTCTTGCCCCTGAACTTGGCGGCGTCGAGCCGTTCGATGTCATCGCCCGCGCGCGACTGCGGTTCCCCCTTGGAGAACCGGGCATCGAACACGCGGCGCAGCGCCTGCAGGTCCGCCTCGGCCTGCTCGGCGGCCGGACCCGGGTAGTAGTCGATGCGGCGCAGCGCCTGCAAGGCGTCGGCAACGCCGCGCAGGCGACGTCGGGCCTCGGTCTCCGCGAGGTTCTGGACTTCGAGTTGCAACGCAGTCGCGCTGTCGCGCCACTGCGCGTAGGCGTCGGAACGGTCGAACTGGGCCAGGACCTCCGCTCGCTGGGCTTCGTCGCGTGGCGACAGGGTCAGGACGGAAGCCGTGCCGCCGTGCTCGCGAACCTCCGTGGCTAGGCCGTCCAGCGTCGTCGCATGTTCATCGGGGAGCAGGTAGGCGCCATCGCGCAGCGCCGCACACCCCAGCGCTTTAAGAGCGCGCCAGACCCGCAGCCGCACGGCATTCGGCTGGGTCGGAAGGGTGACGATCAGGATGGCCCACATGTATAGAAGCATACGCTACTTACTACGAAATAGATATTTCAAAATCCGATAGGGTTGGATTGGGCGATTTGGGTGCCAGCGCGCCGTGTCGTCTCGCTCTTTCTTTCGTGGACCTGCCCAAAGCGGAGCGCGCGCGGTGCGCATTCCTTGTCGCAGCGGACATGCCTTCGGCGTTCGACTAGGGGCCTTGCTCTCCTTCCCAGGACGCCCGCCATGACGGCTCCCTTCTTCAACCCCTTCCCGTGCCTGCGGGTCACGCGCATCGCGTGCGCGGGAAGCCTGCTGCTGTGCCTGCTCGCCCAAGCCGCATCCGCCGCCGACGTGCTGGTCGTGACCGACAGCCGCCATCCCGTGCAGCCCATTGCCGGCGCCCGGGTGATCGAGCTGGACCTGCCCGAGCGCATCGAAGCCGAGCTGGCGGCGGGCCTGCCCAATGATGCCAGTCGCGCGGCCGCGCTTGTGCAGCAGCGCCTGCGCGATGGCGGGCAGGCCTTGCAGCGGCGCATCGGCAGCGCCTACCAGGGAGTGGCCGATGCCTGGGGGCTGGGCATCGCCAAGGTGCCCGCCGTGGTGGTGGACCGCCGCTATGTGGTCTACGGCGAGCCCGACGTGGCGCGCGCCGTCGCCAGCATCGAAGCCCATCGGAGGACGCAGCCATGAACCGCTTTCTCTCGGCATCGTCGCGCCAGACCCGCTTGGCCATCGCCTCGGTGCTGCTGGGCGGTGCAGCGTCGAGCTTCGCGCTGAACACGGCCACCATCGTGTCCTCAGCCTTGTCGCCGGACTGCATCGAGTACCGCGTCGTCGGCATCTGCTATTGGCTGTTCTGCACCTGGACGGGCTGCACGGTGCGCACCTCGGTGAAAGTGCGGCACTACGTGCCGGACGCGGTGGTATCGAGCTACAGCAACACCGGCGAGAACCCGTGGGTCGAGGTGCGCGCGATGAGCACGCCGAACGCCACGGCACAAGCCGGCGGCGATGGCACGACGAACCACGACAACGAAAACAACCTCGCCAAGTTCAAGAACGCCGATGTCATCGGCCACCCCGGCGGCTACGTGTTCAGCCAGTTCGCCAGTTCCTTCGGCTACTCGTGCGAGGGCGCCGGTACGGCCTTCATGCCGTACCTGCTCAGCACGCTGGACACCATCGCCTGGCGCTACAACATCCCGGAAGCCTTCTACCCCGAAGCGCTGATTCCCGGCCGCCGCGAGATCGGCACGCGCACGGGCATGAACCTGTGGGGCAACGTCTATGCGCGCGGGGGCTTCCTGCACCAGACCGACGACCACAAGAGCGGGGCCGTGGTCGCGCAGCGCGCGGGCGACGTGGTGACGCGCCGCAACCAGATCCACGTGTACCAGCCGCTGCTCGCCAGCGCCCGCGACGGCTACTGGCCGGCCGGCGCGCTGATGGAGACCGACGCCTCGACCGGCAAGTGGCAGCCGCTCACGCCCACGCTCTCGAACAGTTGCGTGGTCTTCCCGCACAGCGGAAGCCTCACCCAGGCCCAGCAAGGCGAATACGCCTGGGCGCTGTGGCGGCCCTATGCCTGCTGCCAGCGCCGCGGCCAGGTCTTCCTCGGCAGCGTCGATTTCAACTGAGGTGCGCCCATGAAAACGTCCTTCTTCCGTTTCGCGCAACGCGCCAAGCCCTACACGCTCAGCCTCGCGCTCGCCTGCGCCGTCACCGCCGCCGCCGGCGTCGCCTGGGCGCAGACCCGCATCAACCCGACCGGCGTCGGCGTGAGCGGCAGCGTCATCGGCGACGACGTGCTCTACAGCATCGGCGGGGGCCGGGCCGTGTCCATGGGCGGCGCCGGGAACATGCAGAGCATCGGTGTGGGCGTCGGCTGGAACAGCAACCTGATCTGTGGCGACATGAGCATCACGACGACGCTGCAGAACCAGTTGAACGGCATCACCAACGGCTTCCAGCAGATCATGAGCAACGTGATCCAGAGCGCGACCAGCGCGGTCGCCTCGCTGCCGGCGCTGATCATCCAGCGCGCCGATCCGGGCCTTTACAACCTGCTCACCAACGGTGTGCTGCAGGCCCGGCTCGACTTCGACCGCAGCAAACTGACCTGCAAGGCGATGGCCAACCGGATGGCGGACATGGCCGGCGGCCAAGCCGGGTGGGATCAGCTCGCCGAGGGCTTCGCGCTGCGCGATGCGGTGAGCAGCACCGATGCGGTGTCAGCCGTGGAACAGGCCGAATCCAACAAGGGCAACAACGGCGTGCCTTGGGTCGGCGGCAGCAACGCGGGCGGGTCGGGCCAGGGCTCGATCAAGGTGGTCGGCGACGTGACCCGTGCCGGCTACAACCTGCTCAACAGCCGCGGCGTTACGGATACCTCGTCGATTCCGCGTGCGTCCTGCGGCAACCGGCTGACCTGCCAAACCTGGTCTTCGCCGCAGGCCGCCGCGGACTTCGCGACGCGCGTGCTCGGCGAGCGCGAGCAGCGCACCTGCGAGACCTGCACCAAGACGCAGACCATGCCCGGCGTCGGCCTGACGCCGGTGATTCAGGAAGAGTACGAGGCCAAGCTGCAGGCGCTGCAGGGCCTTGTGACGGGCTCGACGCCGATGACGGTGGCGAACCTCGAAGCCGCCGGCAGCAACTCGCTGCCGATCACCCGCGGCGTGATCGAAGCGCTGCGCGACGAGCCCGATCAAGACCTGCTGGGCAAGCGCCTGGCGTCCGAGGCCGCGCTGTCGAGCGTGCTGGAGAAGGCCTTGCTGTTGCAGCGCACGTTGCTGACCGGCAAGAAGGAGCCGAACGTCGCCGCCAACGAGCTGGCGGTGAAGGCGGTCGATCAGGAGAACACCGCGCTGGAGCAGGAGATCAACAACCTCAAGACCGAGCTGGAGCTGCGGCGCACGCTGGCCGGTAATTCGGCGATGGCGATCGTGCAGCGGCACGGCACCCGCGCCGCCGGTTCGCGCGGGATCTTCGAGGGCGACACCACGCGCGACCGGCTCAAGGAAGTGCAGAAGCCGAGGAACAACTGATGGCCGCGCGCACATGGGCCTGGCTGCGGCCCGCCTGGTTGTTCAACCGGCGCGTAGCCATCGCGCTGCTGTGGGCGCTGGCGGTCGCCGGCATCGCGGCGGGCGTGAACGTCATCGGCCTGCACGTCGTCGGCAGCATCGACGGCTGGGAGCGCTGGCTGCGCGAGCACTCGGCTCACTTCCTGGTGTGGCGGCTGCTGGTCTACGCTGCGACAGCCTACGGCTGGTGGTGGATGCGTCGGCGCCTGCGCGAGCGCGAGCCATCGGCCGAGACGCACCAGCGCCTGCTGCGCGTCGAGGTGGCCGCCGTCATCACGCTGGTGCTGCTCGAAGGCAGCCAACTGCTGCGACACGGCTGAGACCGGGAGGCTGGCATGACCCTCTACACGACCGACTACCTGGAGTATTACCTGACGCTCGTCGGGTGGATCGTCAACAACGGCATTTGGAACATCCTGGTGGCCAGCGGCGTCTTCGCGCTGCCCTTTGTGGTCATCGTGGTGCAGGAGTGGCTGCGGGCACGCGCCGAGGGCGCCGACGAGGGCAACAAGGGCGTGCTGTCCTCGATGCGTATCGAGAACCGCGTGTGGGTGGCGATCGTCGTCATCCTGTTCGCCGGCATCCCGTTCATTCCCGTGGACCTGAGCACGCTCCGGTTTGACACCACGCGCTCAGCGCAATGCCAGGTCAGCGTCCCACAGCCTGCCGATACGGGCTGGTCCAACGCCTACACCACGCTCAACAACCAGAGTGCGCTGGTGCCCGTGTGGTGGTTCTTCATGCACTCCATCTCGAAGGCGGTGACGGGCGGCGCGGTGGCGGCCATCCCCTGCGGCACGGACCTGCGGCAGATGCGCATGGACGTGGACGCCACGCGCATCGACGACCCGGTGCTGGCTCAGGAGGTGGGCGACTTCGTGCACGACTGCTACGGCCCGTCGCGTGCCAAGCTGTTCATGAGCCGGCCCACGCTCTCCGACGACCAGATGAACGATGTCACCTGGATCGGGTCGAGCTATTTCCTGGACAACGCCGGTTTCTACGACACCTACCACTCCAACACGCCTCGCACCGCCTGGCCGTACGACGCGACACGCGATGCAGGGCTGGCCCAGGTGGACAGCGGCGGGGGCTACCCCACGTGCCGGCAATGGTGGTCGGACGGCAACAGCGGCCTACGCGCGCGGCTGCTGGCCCAGGTCGACCCCGACCTGCTGACGCGCATCGGCTCCTGGGCGGGCTTCCTGTCTCAGGCCGAGGTGAACGACTCGGTGATTCGGGCCGTGGTCTCACCGCGGCAGCAGAAGATGAACCAGGGCTCGGTCTACACCGACTACGGCGGGCAAATCGAGAAGACGCTGCCCAATATCGTGACGCGCGGCGCCGGCGACCTGGGCATGACGATGGGCTCGCTCGGTTTCTTCCCGGCGATGGACGTGGTGCGCCAGGCACTGCCGATGGTGCTGTCGCTGCTCAAGATGGCCCTGGTCATCTGCATCCCGCTCGTGCTGGTTTTCGGCACCTACGAGCTGAAGGCGCTGGTCGCGGTGAGCTGCGTGGAGTTTGCGCTGTTCTTCGTGGACTTCTGGTTCCAGCTCGCCCGCTGGCTGGACTCCACCATCCTCGATGCGCTGTATGGAACAGGGTTCGGCATCAATCGGCCGCACACCAACTTCGATCCGCTGATCGGCTTGAACAACGCCTTCGGCGACATGCTGCTGAACTTCGTCATGGCGACGATGTTCATCGTGCTGCCTGGGTTTTGGGTGGCGGCGCTGGGCTGGGTAGGGGTGCGGGCGGGGAACGTCGTTCAGATGATGACGATGGCTACCGATGGTGCAAAGTCGGCAGGTGCAAAGGGGGCAGGAACGCTTTCCAAGTCGCTGAGGTAAGGGCGCTGCCTTTCACGAGTCTTCGTTTGGGTCGCCTATGTCGATCCGAATATCACCTCGATATAGGCCAAATCCGGCGGCACCTGTCTTCCATTCAGTCTCTTGCTCTTCATCCAATTCAGCATTGCGTGCGGTCCATGCCGCGGCAAAGACAAACAGAACCACCAATGCCAGCCAGAACGCGATGTAGAGCAGGATGCCAATCGCTGCTAGCTTGACGAACAGCAGCACGGTCTTGGCAGCGCCTGGCGCCCATCCCCGTGCGAGAAGCCCGCCCTGAGCCCGCCGATCCAGACGCACACAGCCTCGCCACGCCCGGCCCAGCGTGCGGCCGAGACGTTCTGCGAAGGCGGTCTGTGCGGCGGTCTTCATGGTGGCTACCTCATGGTCATCCTGTGCTCTGCTCGTTGGATTGAATCCTGCATGAGTTTTCAACTCATGGTCTAAATTCTGTGCAACATCTAATCACGCCGACCACGAAGGCACGCTGCGCTTCAGCCTTTGCGCTCGTCCTGCCAGTCGGCTTTGCTCGCTGCCACCAGCGCGGCCCAATCGTCCGGCGGGTTGCCGCGTCCCAGCATCTTCTCGAACACGGCATAGGGGTCGGACTTGCTGCCCGCCGACCGCAAGGTCTGCTCGTCGTTGACCCAGGCGTACACGATGACCTTCGCCTTCGAGTCGTACCGGAAGAACAACCGATACCGCCGGCCGAGCTTGGCTCGCCGCCAGTGGCGGTAGTCTGGCCCCATCGTGCTGCCCTGACGGTACTCGTCGCGCGCCGGATCGCCCGGCACCACGTCTTGTATCAACTGGACCAAGGCCCGGAAGAACTTGACGTTGGCGTTGGAGGAAAAGCCCTCCGGGTCGTTCTCTTGCGCACGCAGCACGGCCGCGCGCAGCTTCGTCAACTGCTCGATCAGGTTGTCGTGGAACAGCAGCGTCCAGCCATGCCGCTGCATCAGATTTCAACGTCCTCATCGAAGTCATCGCCCAAGACAACCTTGTGGCCAGCATGCTCCAGCATCGTGCGAGCCAGGTCCTCCGGCAGACCATGCACGTTCCGGCCGGCCTCGATATCGCGCGCCAGCAGGGTCAGGAACGCGGCAATGGCGGGGTCTTCATGCTCGGCGTCGGCACGGGTCACGACGACTTCGCCGCCGCGCAGGTCGAACGCCACCTTGCCGCCAGTGTCCACGCCCAGCACCTGCCGGATGGACTTGGGCAGCGTGATCTGACCCTTGGAGGTCAGCGTCGCGACTTCGTGGATTTCGGGCATGGCGGCACTCCTGATGGCAATGCCTGCATGGTAAGGAAGTTTCCTTACTCTGTCAATGTGGGTGTGCATGGTGCTCCGTCGGGGGTGGATGAATCGGCTCCATCGTAGGGACGGCACAGGCAGCCTTCCCGCATCAATGCGCCTTGGGCCAACCCCGCATTGGTTGTGGCTGGCTTGCCCCGGTTGCCCTATATCCAAAGGCTTCCAAAAGGCCAAAGGGCTGGGGAAGGGGCAAGGGAATGGGCCAAGGGGAATGGCCCTACCCGAAAAGCCAAAAGGCTCTCCCGACCGGCCCACCGTTCCGGGGTTCGCCATGCTCTCGCTGTTCCAACGCAAAAGGGTGCCACCCGCCGCCAGCGCGGCGCCGACGCTCACACCTTCCGCCGATCCGGGCAAAGGGCTGATGCGGCCGGAGCCGGCCGCTTCGCTGCTGGCGACACCACGCCGACAGCGGCTGCTGGAACACATCTGGCAACGCACCTCGTTGTCGCGCCGCCAGTTCGCCACGCTGTACCTAGCGCCCCTGGAGCGCTACGCCGAGCTGGTCCAGCAGTTCCCCGCCTCGGCGTCCCATCACCATGCCTATCCGGGCGGCATGCTGGACCACGGCCTGGAGATCGTCGCCTACGCCCTGAAGCTGCGGCAGTCGCACCTGCTGCCGGCCGGCACCACACCCGAGGCACAAGCCGCCCAGGCCGAGGCCTGGACCGCGGGCACCGCCTACGCCGCGCTGCTGCACGACATCGGCAAGATCGCCGTGGACTTGCACGTCGAGTACGCGGACGGCACGGCTTGGCACCCCTGGCACGGCCCACTGCGGCGACCCTACCGCTTCCGCTACCGCAAGGAGCGCGAATACCGGCTGCACGGCGCCGCCTCGGGCCTGCTGTACGCCAGGCTGCTCGACGCTGCCATCTTCGACTGGCTCAGCGGCTATCCCGACCTATGGGCCGAGCTGCTGTACGTGCTGGCCGGCCAGTACGAGCACGCCGGCACGCTCGGCGAGCTGGTGGTGCAGGCCGACCAGGCGTCAGTCGCCCAGGAACTCGGCGGCGACCCCGCGAAGGCGATGGCCGCGCCGAAACACGCGCTGCAACGCAAGCTGCTCGAAGGCCTTCGCTTCCTGCTGCGCGAGGAATTCAAGCTGAACCAGCCCCAGGCCTCGGACGGCTGGCTGACCCAGGACACCCTCTGGCTGGTGAGCAAGACCATGTCGGACAAGCTGCGCGCCCATTTGCTGTCGCAGGGCATCGACGGCATTCCATCGAGCAACACGGCCGTTTTCAACGTGCTGCAGGACCACGGCATCGCGCTGGCCACACCGGACGGCAAGGCCATCTGGAAGGCTACCGTCACGAGCGATGCCGGCTGGTCGCACAGCTTCACGTTCCTGAAACTCTCGCCCGCACTGATCTGGGAGGCGGCCGAACGGCCCGCGCCCTTTGCTGGCCAGGTGCAGGTCGAACCGGAGCAGGGGGAGCCGGCACAGCAGGCTCCTGCCCCCGATGCGGCTCACGCGGCGCCCGCACCTGCACCGTCGAATGCCGGCCCAGCCGCCGCGCCGGCTGCCGACAACGGAGTCGGCGCGCTGCTCGATCTGCTGGACCTCGGCCCCGCTACATCGATCACGCCCGCGCTGACCGCCGAGGGCGACGCCACGGCAGACACGCCCGCCAGCCAAGCGGCCTCCACACCGTCGGCCACGCCCGTCGCGCAGCCCGAGCGTCGCGCCGAGCCCTCCGGCGAGGACTTCATGGCTTGGCTAACCCAGGGCGTGCGCACGCGCAAGCTCATCATCAACGACGCCAAGGCCCTGGTGCATACCGTCGCCGGCACGGCCTACCTGGTGAGCCCCGGCGTCTTCCAGCGCTACGCCCAGGAGCATCCGCAGGTCGCGACCATCGCCCGGCAGGAGAAGTTGGAAGCCTGGCAATGGGTGCAGAAGCGCTTCGAGAAGCGGGGCGCGCACCGCAAGCAGGCCAGCGGCCTGAACATCTGGACTTGTGACGTCACCGGGCCGCGCAAATCACGGCGGCTGCACGGATATCTGCTGGCGCAGCCCGACGCGCTATTCGGGGAAGTGCCACCCGACAACCCCTTCCTACGTCTCGCCAACGAGGCCCCAAAGCAGGAAAATTCTCGGGTTGAGCGCGATCACGATAGCAATGAGCAGGGATAGGTAAGCGGCCATGGCCCGGGCCGCTTCAATCCTCAGACTTAGAGGGAGCCGACTCGGCCAGCTTGGCCTCGGTCAGGGCCATCAAGTGGGCGGAGCTGCACTTCAGCGCACGGGCAATTCTGAGAATCATGGGGAGCGCAGGCGTGTGCTCGCCACGCTCTATCTTGCCCATGTGCGACCGCTCGATGCCGGCGATGTGAGCCAGCGTTTCCTGGGCGATGCCCTGGTCGGTTCTCACTTCGCGAACGGCGGCTCCAAACGCGATGGCGGGTTCGGCTTCGTAGGTGGTGGCTCCGGCGGGTCGGCCTCGTTGTATCGGACGCTTTTGCATTGGCAAAAGCGTCGAACATCACCATGATATTAACCACGTTAAACTTAACTCTCACACCGACTGTCTAGTTGGAAATTCAGTCGTCGTCGCGAGTCCACTACCAGGGGGATGCTGGACGTGACATCAAGCGGTGCTTGCGCCGAAATCCGGGTTGCCGTGCTCGGTGAATGGGTGCCTTCGCAGCTCGCTGACGTGCTGGCACTGCAGCGCGCCGAGGAGCCTGAAACTGCGGCCGCATTGGTTGAATGCGTGGCATCAGCGCCAGCGAGTGAAGCGTCGAGCGGTGGCTTCGACTTCGCGCTGTCGCCCGCCGACATGAAGTGGCCGGGCTGGGTGTGCGAACCGCTGTGGCACGACACGCTCGCGGTCGCCGTCGCCAAGCGTTCGCACCTCTTGATCCACCGCGAAGTGCCGTGTCATGAGCTGTTGAAGCAGCCCGTCATCTACGCACAGACGACCGCCGATGAGCCGTGGGTCGCCGTAGTGCACCGCATGCTTGAAGACGTGCCACAAGGCCTTGGGCAGAGAGTCGGCACCTTCGACATGGCGATGACGCTTGTTGCTGCAGGTTATGGCATCGCCGTCGCTCCCAGCGCCAGGCTGGCCGGGTATCAATGCAAGGGGATTGCCGTGCGGCCGCTCGCGGGCGCACCAATGATCGTGATGGCCTACCTGCTCTACCCCTGTGCGGCCCTGACTGAACCGCACGCCCGATTCATTGAACGTGCTCGCTCGATGACCCGAGCGCAGTGATGCAGTAGCTCACTCTCTATCGAGAACCTTGAGCAACGCGGTGCGCCGCTTCGACAGCGGGCCGAAGGTCTCCATGACCTTCTTCATTTCATCGCCGCGAGCCAGTGCATCGAGGATGTCTGCCCAATCCTGCATGATGATGGTCCGCGACGCGATGAACTTCGTGTGATCGTAGGGCGCTCGCGACGAGTCCTTCTTTCTCTTCGAGTGTGCGAGCTGCAGGTCGACCCGGTTCTCGGGGTAGCTCAGCAAGCCTAGCAGCGTCGTCGCAGTCGAGCGGAATCCGTGAGACGAGAAGCGCCCCGCATAGCCCATCCTCTCAAGTGCCTTGTTTAGCGTCGTGGCTGACATCACCTGTCCTGGCTTCCGATAGCTCGGAAAGAGCACATCGCCTCCGCCGGTGAGCGTATGAAGCTCCTTCAGCGCCACGATGGCCTGCTTCGAGAGCGGAACGATGTGAGGCTCGCGCATCTTCATACGCTCGCCTGGGACCGTCCACAGCGCGTTGTCCAGATCGAATTCGCTCCAACGAGCTTTGCGTAGTTCAACCGTGCGAACGTAGGTCAGGGCCATGAGCCGCAAGGCGAGCACTGTCGTCCGATAGCCGCCGTCCTCGTCGAGGCGATTCAAAAACTTCGGAATCTCGGACCAGGACAACGGCGGGTTGTGACGAACACGCGGGCGCTTGACCGATCGCTTCAACAACGCAGTCGGGTCGTTTTCACAGATGCCCGCTCCCGAGGCGTACCCGAAGATTTGCCCGCACCACTGCCTGATCAAGATCGCAACGGTAGGTGCTCCGCGCTCGACAACGCCCTGAATGATGGGCCGCAGGTGCGATGTCTTGATGGCACCGATTGGCAGCTTGCCGACCTTGGGAAATACGTCCTTCTCAAGGAAGGTCTTCACCTGGTGCGCGTAGTAGTCGCTCCACTGCACGTTCGCTGCCATCCATGCCCGCGCGACCGATTCCAAAGTGTGCTCGTTCTGCTGGACCTGGTTGGCGATCTTGACCCGCTTCTCTAAGATCGGATCACGGCCATCGGCAACCATGTTGCGCGCCCAGTCGCGCTCTTGCCGCGCCGACTCCAGCGTCACTTCAGGGAAGACGCCGATGGAATAAATCTGTGCAGAGTTCCCGAGGCGATACCGATACCACCAGAGCTTGCTTCCGTTGGGCTGCACACGCAGGAACAGGCTGCCGCCATCCCTGAGCGCGTAGGCCTTGGGCTTGGCTTGCGCCGTCTCGATCTTCCGAACAGTGAGGAGATTTAAAGCCATGTGTATAACGCCCTCATGGTGTGCTGTTACTCACACCGTTATACACATTTGCAGTGGCTTAGTCTAGCAGTCGGCGGAACTCGCTAGACACTCAATCCTTTAAGATCAACAACTTACGGTTACTACCTGGACATCAGCAGACGCCAGCGGACGCCATTCTCAGTTGTCGATCATCAGCAGCATGTCAGTCGTCCTTGTCAGCCTTGAGTATCCAGGCCGCCTTCGGCCATCTCTGCCGCCCGCAGCATCGCACGGGCCTTGCTGTGGGTTTCCTGCCATTCGGCCTCGGGGTCGGAGTCGGCAACGATGCCGGCACCCGCCTGCACGTGAATCTGCCCATCCTTGATCACCGCAGTGCGGATCGCGATCGCCAGATCCATGTCGCCATGGAAGCCGACGTAGCCCACCGCGCCGGCATAGATGCCACGCTTGACCGGCTCGAGCTCGTCGATGATTTCCATCGCCCTCACCTTCGGCGCGCCAGACACCGTCCCTGCGGGGAAGGTCGCGCGCAGCACGGCGAGTGCGTTGAGTCCTTCCTTGAGCTTGCTTTCGACGTTCGACACGATGTGCATCACATGCGAATAGCGTTCGACGGTGAATTGCTCGGTGACCCGCACGGTACCGGTTTCCGACACCCGGCCGGCGTCGTTGCGGCCGAGATCGAGCAGTTGCAGATGCTCCGCGCACTCCTTCTCGTCGGAGAGCAGATCCTTTTCCAGTGCCAGATCCTCGGCGACGGTGGCACCGCGCTTGCGCGTACCGGCGATCGGTCGAACGGTGACATTTTCGTCCTCGAGTCGAACCAGGATTTCGGGAGAAGACCCGACAACATGGAAATCCTCGAGGTTGAAATAGAACATGTAGGGCGACGGGTTCAGCGAGCGAATCGCGCGGTACAGCGCCATCGGGTGCGCAGCAAACGGTTTGCTCATGCGCTGCGACAGCACCACCTGCATGATGTCGCCGTCGACGATGTACTGCTTGGCGCGGCGCACCGCGTCCTTGAACGCCTCCTCGCCGAAACTCGACTCCGCCGGGGCCGAGGCCGCGCGGGCTTCGACCGGGATCTGCACCGGCGCACGCAGTCGCCCAAGCAGATCCTGCAGGCGCTTCTGCGCACGCTTGTATGCACCGGGCACCTCGGGCTCGGCATACACCACCAGGGTGAGCTTGCCGGTGAGGTTGTCGACGATCGCAATTTCTTCCGACAGCAGCAGCAGGATGTCCGGCGTGCCGAGCGTGTCCTTCTTCTCCGTCTTCGACAGCCTGGGTTCGATGTAGCGCACGGTGTCGTAGCCGAAGCAACCCACCAGGCCACCCGCAAAGCGCGGCAGGTGCTCGCGCGGCGGCACCTTGATGCGGTTCATGAACTCCGCGACGAAATTGAGGGGATCACCGTAATCGCGACGTTCAACCAGGCGATTGCCGGTCAGCAGCAGCGCCGAACGGCCATAGACCTCGATACGTGTGGGCGACGACAGCCCGATGAAGGAGTAGCGCCCGAAGCGCTCACCGCCCTGCACCGACTCCAGCAGGTAGGTGTAGGACTCATTGGCGAGCTTCAGGTAGATCGACAGCGGCGTGTCGAGATCGGCAAAGGTCTCGAGCGTGACCGGAATGCGGTTATAGCCCTCGGCGGCCAGGGCGTTGAATTCTTGTTCGAGCATGGGAGCTCCACTGGGAACGGGTTTGATTCGGACGGGGCACTGCAGGCGGGTGGCGGGTCAATCCGGAGTCCGGGGCAACCGGCGACCCGCAAGGGGTTCGCGTTATTTGTGGCCCACAGGCCAACGCCAGCCGGTCCGCCACGAAGGCTGGAGGCTGAGAGCAAAGGCCGGAGCGAGGGGCGAAACCCTGTTTGCGTGCGTCACGATTCGATCTGTAGTGGAGATGACTGACGAGGCGAAAAGATTCATGGGCGGTCGATGTGATCCAGCACATGAAGTGCGTTCGATAGTAGCCCATCGCATTCGATACTGTCCACCGGCATGCCTTCGCTATAACCGTAGGTCACCAGAAGCACCGGCATCCCCGCGCCACGGGCGGCAAGCGCGTCGTTCTGCGAGTCCCCGATCATCAAGGCCTCGGCGGCCTCAACCTGCAGCAGTTCGCAGGCGTGATGCAGCACCGCAGGGTCGGGTTTCTTCACCGGCAGCGTGTCGCCGCTCACGACCACGTCGAAGTACGCACTGAGCCCCATGCGCTCGAGCAGCGGCAGGGTGAAGTCCCCCGCCTTGTTGGTCACGACGGCAAGCTTGAACCGGCTCTCGCGCAAGGCATCCAGCACCTCGGTGACGCCGGGGTAGATGCGCGTCGTGCGCCCATTGACCAGCGCATAGTGCTGCCGGAATACGGCCATGGCCGTCTCGATCTCCGCCTCGGTCGCCTGCGCATTCTCGGTCATGCAGCGGCGCACGAGGTTGGGCAGGCCCTTGCCGACAAAACTGTGGATCTCGTCCTGGCTGCGCGCCGGCCGGGACAGCTCGGCCAGCATGAGGTTGGCCGCCTCGGCCAGATCGCCAATGGTATCGAGCAAGGTGCCATCGAGATCGAACAGCACTGCCCGCGGCGAGAATCTCCGCCCGCTCATGCCTGCACCGTTGCCAGTTCGGCACGCAGACTGCCGATGATCGAGTCGTAGCGATGGGCGTCGGCGTCCTTGCCTGCACCGAATACCGCCGAACCGGCGACAAAGGTGTCTGCACCGGCACGCGCGATCTCGGCGATGTTGTCGGTTTTCACGCCACCATCGATCTCGAGCAGGATGTGGCGTCCGGTCTCGGCCTCGTAGGCGTCGAGTCGCGCACGCGCGGCACGCAGCTTGTTGAGCGTCTCGGGGATGAACTTCTGCCCGCCGAAGCCCGGGTTGACGCTCATCAGCAGGACGACGTCGACCTTGTCCATGACGTGATCGAGGTAGTGCAGCGGCGTGGCGGGGTTGAACACCAGCCCTGCCTGACAGCCCGAATCGCGAATCAGGCCCAGACTGCGGTCGATGTGCTCGGAGGCCTCGGGATGAAAGGTGATGATGTTGGCGCCGGCCTTCGCAAAGTCTGGAATGATCCGGTCCACTGGACGCACCATCAAATGCACGTCGATCGGCGCCGTGGTCACCGGCCGGATCGCCTCGCACACCAGCGGACCGATGGTGAGGTTGGGCACGTAATGGTTGTCCATCACGTCGAAATGGATCCAGTCGGCACCGGCGGCAACCACGTTGCTCACTTCCTCGCCCAGTTTGGCGAAGTTGGCGGAAAGCAGACTGGGGGCGATGCGGAACATTGGCGGACTCCGGAAACGGTTCGAAGCCCGGATTCTAACCGGCGCCGGCATGATCGTGCCGGCGCCGTTGCTCGGAAACGGTCAGCGCACGCAGACCTTGCGCACCTGCTTGAGGTCGGTAATGCCCGCCAGGATCTTCTCGAGACCGTCCTGGCGCAGGGTACGCATCCCCTCGGACAAGGCCGCACCGAGCAACTCCGCAACGCGCGCACGCTCCTGAATCATCTGCTTGATCCGGTCCGAACCGAGCATCAGTTCGTGAAGCCCGAGCCGTCCCTTGTAGCCCTGGGTGCATTCGACACACCCTACCGGGCGGTACAGGGTGAACTTGCCTTTTTCATTCGCATAGGCGGTCCGCCAGTGCGCCAGGACCGCCTGTCGGGCCGCTTCCGGATCGGCAATGAAGGCGGGCGTCGAGTGCATGTCGGCACAGTATTCGTCGAGCAGGAGCCCGATCTCGGTCTCGTCCGGTTCGTACGCTTCCTTGCAGTGCTTGCACAGGCGTTTGGTCAGCCGCTGTGCCAGCACGCCAAGCAGGGCGTCGGAAAAGTTGAACGGGTCCATGCCCATGTCGAGCAGGCGCACAACGGATTCCGGCGCGCTGTTGGTGTGCAGCGTGGAGAACACGAGGTGGCCCGTAAGCGACGCCTCGATACCCACCGAGACGGTTTCCTCGTCCCGCATCTCACCCACCATGATCACGTCCGGATCGGCACGCAGGAAGGCCCGCATCATGGTCGCAAAGTCGAGCCCGGCCTTGCGATTGACCTGAACCTGGCGCAGACCTTTCTGGGTGATTTCGACGGGATCCTCCGCAGTCCAGATCTTGGTCTCCGGCGTGTTGATATGGCCCAGGATGGAGTGCAGCGTGGTCGTCTTGCCCGATCCGGTCGGACCGCACACGAAGAAGATTCCGTAGGGCTTGGCCACCGCGCCCTTGAGCATTTCCAGGTTTGCGGGGGTCAGACCAAGTTCGTCGAGCGGAATCGGCTCGCTGTTGGCCAGCACCCGCATCACCACATCCTCGAGGCCGCCTGCGGTTGGAATGGTGGCCACGCGCAACTCGATGTCGAGCGGCGCGTACTTGCGGAACTTGATCTTGCCGTCCTGCGGCTTGCGACGCTCGGAGATGTCGAGATCGCACATGATCTTGATACGGGTAACGAGCGGATTCCGGTAGCTCGCCGGCACCTCGATATACGGCACCAGCGTTCCGTCCTTGCGGAAGCGGATCTGGGTCTTCTCCTTGCCCGGACGTGGCTCGACGTGAATATCGGAGGCGCCCTGCTTGTAGGCGTCGATGATGATCTTGTTGACCAGCTTGACCAGTTCGTTGTCGGCCGCCGCATTCACATCATCGGAAAAAATCCCGTCGTCACTTTCCTCGTCGAGATCGGACAGCAGGTCATCCACCGAACTGGCGTCCAGCGACGGCTCGAAGAACTGGTTGACCGTGCGCTCGAACTCGTCGCGGGTGGTCACCCTGAAGGCGAGCCGTTTCTTGGGAAACACATTGTGCGCAATGCGCGAGGTCCGGATCTGCTCCGGATCGACCGCCATGATCACGACACCTTCGGTGGTCTCCTCCAGCGGCAGCCAGTGGTTCTGCTGCACGTACTCGCGCTTCAGATTGCGCAAGAGATCGATCGGCTTGACCCGATCGGCGTTGAACGGCTCGTACGGCACCCCGTAGAAGCGCGAAGCTGCAGCGCCGATGTCCGCATGGGACAGGTCAAGCGTGCCGATGAGCAGGGGCTCGACCGGCGCGCCGCTGTCGCGAGCATCACGGGTGACCTCGGCCAACTCTTCGGCAGTGATCAGACCATCTGCGACCAGCGCATCGAAACGCGAGCGCAGTTGCGCCGGTGGCGCCGAGATATGGCGCGAGAACGCGACGCCCAGCGTCTGCGTCAGTCCGAGCAGACCTTCCTCGGCAATGGCCGAGAACGGCCCCTCCGAGTTATGGTTGATCAACTGGATCACGCCCCGACGCGCGCCGCTTTCCGGATCGTTGATCGCGGCGGCCAGCATCTCTCGGGCACGAAAACCGGTGGTGTCATCGACTTCATGGCGAAACTGCAATTCGGGCGAGATGGCCCTCAGCGCCGCCGAGTCATAGACGTCCGCAAGGTTGACGGTTTGCCCGGTCAGCGCAACAAATCCGGCAATGCTGTTCTCGGCAATCGGCAAACGGATGTTCTGTACCGAATGCAATCCCGTTTTCACCTTCGTCGAAATGGACTCGCCCGATGCATCCACCGCATAGATCGAAAGTCGTGCCGCATCGAAAAGCTGACAGATCTCTTTCGACAGTTCCAGGATGATCTCATCGATATCATGCGTGGCATGAACGCGGTTGGTGATTGCCTGCAAGCCCTTGAAAAAGGCCAGGCGACGTGCAACTTCGCTGGAAGCCGAAAGCTTTGTACTCATCAGTGGACGTCTGCGTATTGGTGTTGATGCGTCCCCATTCTACCGGCCTGCCGGAGAATCTGTGGTTCATGTGGTTCAGAACTCGAGTATCTGACCCTGAACGAGTGGCTTAGGTTGCAGGCGCCCCCGCCCGGCCTCGATCTGCGCCATGATGCGCGCCCCCTGGCCGGGCTTCAGATGGCTGATGAAAACCTCGGGTGAAACCGACAGCTCCTCGAGCATGGCGACGAGCATGCTCGGACACAGATGTCTTGAGGCCATCGCCAGACCGCGCTGCTCGTCGGAAAACGCGGTCTCGATGATCATGTGCCGCAGCGCGGGGAGTGCGTTGATCGCCTCGATCAGCTCCGGACAATACGCCGTGTCGCCCGAATAGAGCAGCTGCGCGTCGCCGCTGTCCAGGGCATATGCGACCGCGGGCACCGTGTGATGCGCAGGCAGCGCGGTGATGGTGCGCGTCCCCAGCCGCACCGACTCGCCCACCTTGAGCGGCTGAAAGCGCAGGAACGGTCGATGGCGGTCGGGAATCGAGGTGAAGTCTGGCCAGATCAGCCAGTTGAAGATATGCGAACGCAGGATACGCAAGGTTTCCGGGGTGGCATAGACCGTGATCGGATAACCGCGCTCCTCACCCACCGAATCCACCAGCAGGGGAATCGACGCGATGTGATCGAGATGCGAATGCGTGATGAAGATATGATCGATCTTGCGCAACGCATCGAGCTCAAGATCGCCCACACCGGTCCCGCAATCGACCAGGACATCATCGTCGACGAGAAAGGCGGTCGTCCGCGCAGACTCGCCGCCAATTCCACCGCTGCAGCCTAGCACCTGAAGTTTCATCAAAAGTTCTTACCCGGACTCACGAGCATTGCACCGATTGGCCTCGCCACCCCCTGGATCATGCCAAACCTTAGCAGGCGACAACCGGGGGGCATATGGCAAAAATCACAGCATGCCCGCAGCCCTCAGGTCTTGAGGAAAAACTCCATCTTGACGCCAGCAATCTCGATGATGTCGTGATCGCCAAGTCGGTGGGCCTGGGCATCCAGCGTGCGGCCGTTGACCGTCGGAAAGCTCGCACCTTCTACATGAGTGATGAAATATCCATGCGGCCGCCGGGTAATGACCGCAACCTGACGCCCCGGCTTGCCAAGCGTGGTCAGCGACTTGCTCAGCTCAAGCTCACGGCCGGCGTTCGCACCACTCAGGACCTGAATGACCCCGAGTTGATCGAGCGGAGGCTCCGCAGGTGCGCCATGCTCCAGTGCGTCGGCTGGCAGCACCTGGGTCCGGATCGCACTGCCCTCACGCGTGCCCGGCGTAACCGGAACGGACTCCGCAGCGGACGCAGCAGATGTCATGTCGAATGGCTTAAGCGCAGCCGTGTCGACCATCTCGGAAGCAGAGAGGCCGGGCTGTGACGTGTCGGTCAGAAACTTGAGACGGTATTTTCCGAGCTCAACCACGTCGTTGTTCTGCAGAACATGCTTCTTGATCGGCTGACCATTCACGTAGGTGCCGTTGGTACTGTTCTGGTCCTCGAGGAAGGCATCGTCGAGGATGCAGGTGATCACCGCATGGTGTCCACTGATCGCAAGGTTATCAATCTGAATGTCATTATTCTGCTTGCGCCCGATGGAGGTTCGCTCCTTGTCGAGCACGATTTCCTTGAGCACCAGCCCATCCATGCTAAGAATCAACTTCGGCATTGCCTGCACCCATCTATCGGTTGGCGCGCCCAGCGCGCAGAATCCTCACAATCATGCCGTCAGCCGGCAAAGCGCGCAATGATGACGGACACATTGTCACGCCCACCATGGGCAAGCGCGGCGTCAACCAGCCCCTGAGCCACCGCATCAACTGAACCTGTTGCACCGAGCAGACGCGCAATTTCACGCGCATCGAGCATGTCGGTCAAGCCGTCCGAACACAGCAGAATGCGGTCCTTGTCCGCAAGCGCATGCATGCCAACGTCGACGACCACCGTCGGCGCCACGCCAAGGCCTCGCGTCAGCAAGCCTCGATTCGGCATCTGCATGGCCTCACGCGGCGCAATCAGGCCCGCATCGACCTGCGCCTGCAGAACCGTGTGATCGCTCGTCAGCTGTTCGAGCTCGCCGTGTCGAAGGCGATACAGGCGGGAGTCCCCGACGTGCGCGCACACCAGCGCTTCCCCGGCCACGCATGCCGCCACCATCGTTGCCCCCATCCCGCTCAGATCTGCGTTGGCCGCACCCGCCTGACGAATCGCCTCATTGGCTGCGTTCAGACCCTCGCACAACACGTCGGCCAAGGCGTTCGCCTCAAGATGGGCGCCATCCGCACTGCGCTGCAGATACTCAAGGACGGTACGAATCGAGAGCGCCGAAGCCACATCGCCGCCCTGATAGCCCCCCATGCCATCCGCCAGCAGGAGCCAGCCATTGTCGGCATCGATACAGATGGAATCCTCATTCCTGCGCCGAACATGCCCGACATGCGACAAGCCCGCATACTCGAAACCGGATGTGTTCGCTGTCACGGGGGAAAGCCGCACTTCGGGCTCAGACATCGTCGCTGGACTCCTTCAGATCGTTGGGGGCACCCCATGAACGGCAATTCATACCGCCATTCTAGACTGTCCCGTCACCCGGCCGGCAGTGCAAAAAAAAGCGCCGGACTCGCCGGCGCCTTTCTCAGTCATCGTCTGCAGACGATCAGAGCATTGCCTTGAGCAGCTTGGCCATCTCGGACGGGTCGCGCGTGACCTTGAAGCCACACTCTTCCATGATCGCGAGCTTGGCATCGGCCGTGTCGGCGCCGCCGGAGATCAGCGCACCGGCGTGGCCCATGCGCTTGCCTGCCGGTGCCGTGACGCCAGCGATGAAGCCAACGATCGGCTTCTTCATGTTGGCCTTGCACCATTCGGCAGCTTCAGCTTCGTCCGGACCGCCGATCTCGCCGATCATGATGACCGCATCGGTATCAGGATCGTCGTTGAACATGCGCATCACGTCGATGTGCTTCAGACCGTTGATCGGATCACCACCGATACCGACCGCCGAAGACTGACCCAGACCGATTTCGGTCAGCTGGGCAACAGCTTCATAGGTCAGCGTACCGGAGCGGGATACCACGCCGATACGACCCTTGCGGTGGATGTGACCCGGCATGATGCCGATCTTGATTTCGTCAGGCGTAATCAGACCCGGGCAGTTGGGGCCCAGCAGCAGGGTTTCCTTGCCGCCGGCAGCAACCTTGGCCTTCATCTTGTTGCGCACTTCCAGCATGTCGCGAACGGGGATGCCTTCGGTGATGCAGATTGCCAGATCGAGGTCGGCTTCAACAGCTTCCCAGATCGCGGCAGCAGCACCTGCGGGCGGCACGTAGATCACCGACACGGTAGCGCCGGTTTCAGCCGCAGCGTCCTTCACCGAACCGAAAATGGGGATGTCAAAAATGGACTCGCCCGCTTTCTTCGGGTTTACGCCGGCAACGAAGCAGTTCTTGCCGTTGGCGTATTCCTGGCACTTCTCGGTGTGGAACTGGCCCGTCTTCCCGGTGATGCCCTGGGTGATGACCTTGGTGTCTTTGTTGATCAGGATGGACATTCAGACTCTCCTTACTTGACCGCGGCCACGATCTTGGTGGCAGCATCCGCCATCGTGTCGGCGGTGATGATCGGCAGACCCGACTCGGCGAGGATCTTCTTGCCGAGGTCTTCGTTGGTGCCCTTCATGCGCACCACGAGCGGGACGGAGAGGTTCACTTCCTTGGCTGCAGTCACCACGCCGGTGGCGATGGTGTCGCACTTCATGATGCCGCCGAAGATGTTGACCAGGATGCCCTTGACCTTGGGGTTCTTGAGCATGATCTTGAACGCTTCGGTCACCTTCTCGGCCGTGGCACCGCCACCGACGTCGAGGAAGTTGGCCGGCTCTGCGCCGAACAGCTTGATCGTGTCCATGGTGGCCATCGCCAGACCGGCGCCGTTCACCAGGCAGCCGATGTTGCCATCGAGGCTGATATAGGCCAGATCGAACTTGGACGCTTCGATTTCGTCAGCATCTTCTTCGTCGAGGTCGCGGTAGGCCACGATTTCCGGATGACGATAGAGCGCGTTGGAGTCGAAGTTGAACTTGGCGTCGAGCGCCTTCACGGTACCGTTGCTCTCGTGGATCAGCGGGTTGATCTCCGCCAGCGACGCATCGGTTTCCATGTAGCAGGTGTAGAGCTTCTTCAGCGCATCGACCGCATTGGCGATCGAGCCTTCCGGCATGCCGATACCCTTGGCAAGCTCGGTGGCTTGCGCGTCGGTCAGACCGACTGCGGGATCAACGAATACCTTGAGAATCTTCTCGGGCGTGCTGTGAGCGACTTCCTCGATGTCCATGCCGCCTTCAGACGAAGCCATCATGGCAACGCGCTGGGAAGCACGATCGGTCAGTGCAGCGACATAGTATTCGTGCTGAATGTCAGCGCCTTCCTCGATCAGGAGGTTGCGCACCTTCTGACCTTCCGGCCCGGTCTGGTGAGTGATCAACTGCATGCCGAGGATATCGGTCGCATATTGACGCACCTCATCGAGCGACTTGGCGAGCTTCACGCCACCGCCCTTGCCGCGGCCGCCGGCGTGAATCTGGGCCTTCACCACCCAGACCTTGCCACCGAGCGTCTCCGCTGCCTTGACCGCGTCGTCGACGCTGGTGCAATGAATACCGCGCGGCGTCACAACGCCGAACTTTCTTAGAACTTCTTTTGCCTGATACTCATGAATCTTCATGATTGCCCTTCGATCGAAGTCGTGGCGTATGGGTCGCCGCGAGCAGGTTGATGGGACGCTTCGGAGCTTCGCTCCGCGACGAACGCCGTCTCCCTCGACCGACGCCCACCGCTCTAAGCCAGACCGACTGCGCCTGACCTGTCTATTGGCTCGCCCGCTGCAATGCGTGGTAACCGCAAGAACGCCAAATTATAACCGTTTTTCCGCAACGCACAGGCGCGCGTATGCCTGCCCGCTATGCAGCGGGGTCTCCGCGACGGTACCACTTGGGATAATAGCGCTGCACTGCCGCAGACGACGTTTCAAGCGCGTGGCAGCGATCGAGCTGGAAGGGCTTCTCTTTCGTCTCTTCGTTGTCGCGCCGGAAGGTCGCAAAGGTCTGAATTGCAGCGGTCGGCAGGGACAGCAGCAACTCGGTGATATGCGTACAGCCACTGACGTCGGAAAACATCTCCCCCACGGTTCGTCTGAAGCCCCGCACAAGATTGAGCCCGACCAGCCTTGCATATACCGGACCAATGGTGTCGCAATAGCCGGGATACGGCACGCCATCCGAACACGCCGCGGCGGCGATGATATTGAAGCCCTCATCGAAGGTCACCCGGACCCGCATCAGATGCACGGGGACGCCCGCAGGCCGAACCCCGGAAGCAATCGGGTAATCGAGATCCTTGATGTCGGTCAGACTGGCATCGAGCTCGAGCATTCCGTCTTCGCGGAGAAAGCCTTCGACTTCGATACGTCTGGTGTGTGCGCGCTGACGCGCGACGGCAGGCGTTGGGAGCGGCATGATTACGTACGGCATCGTATGGATCCTGCAGTTTAACCCAAAGGCCAAGGCTTCCGTGACGCCCATCCCTCCGCCGTTTCAGCCAAAACAGCACGACCAGCGAATTAATTCCGCACAATCGGACAACTTCGCTGGAATACCGCTCGATTGTCTGATAAAAACAGCGACATGATTTCACGCAACCGCCGGGCAAGCGGAAAATGACAATAAGACGGACTCCGATCGCGACCCTTATCGCCAGCCTTACCCTGGCAGCATCGCCCATCGCTCAATCGGCGGTACTGGGCGACGTCGTTTCGCTGTCAGCAATTGGTGCGCCCCTGCGGGTTGAAATCGGGCTCCGCGACGGCCGCCCGGGCGATGCCGGCGCCTGCCTCAGAATCGTGTCCGCGCAGGAAGCAGGCAATGGCCTGCCCTCGATCAGGCGCGCCCGGATCAGCGCCACAGGCAGCGGTCGCACAGCCCGGATCGTGCTCTCTTCGCCGGACACCATGGACGAGCCCGTTGCACAGCTGACAATCGAGAACGTCTGCGAGACACGGCTGCGGCGCACCTACACGCTGCTCTTCCCCTTTGCCGGCACTCCGGTCGCAGCGCCGCACGCAAGCGCAGCCGCCACGCAGCCCCGTACATCGGGCAGGGCGGCAGCAACGGCTCAGCCTCCCTCCGGAGGCAGCGAATGGATCAGCGCCCCGGGTGAATCACTGACCGGAATTGCACAAACGCTCTACCCCAGAAACAGCGCCGCACAGCGCCGTTTCGTGCGCGATGCGGCTAAAGCCAACCCTGAGCTCTTTCCTGACCTGGCCTCGCGCAGCCGGCAATTGGTGCCCGGCACGCAATTTGTCGTGCCGAGCCTTGCAGCCATCTCGCGCAACAGCCCGCCGCCTCCGCAGCGTGCTGCCAGCGCATCGCCCCGCGCCGACCGCCCGGTCTCGACCGAGGCCCGCAGCGATCCTGCACCAGGGCCGGTAAGCGGCGACCGCCTCATCGTTGCGCCCGAGGAGGCAGACAACCGGTCTGCGCCGGGCCCCACCGCAGCCCTCGGAGATCGCAGCGGGGAGATGTCCGGCCTCGAACGCAGGGAGCAGGAAATCGCCACGGCGATCGACCGCAGCATCGTCACCCAGATGGAGCTGCTGGCCCGCATCAAGGAACTCGAGCAGATCCAGACCCGGCTGATGGAACAGGCCGGCCGCATTGGCGTTGCGCCACCGCCTGTCGTGGAGCCCCCTCCGGCGCCCCCGCGCATCGAACCGGCGCCTCAGGAACCCGCGCCGGCTTCCGACGACTGGATGCGAAACGCGGCACTCGCACTCGGCGGCCTCGGCATTGCGGCACTCCTGTTCCTGCGCTCACGTCGCAAGGCAGAGGAGGCGCCTGCGGCAGAACCCCGCATCGCACCGGCACCGCAGACCCCGCCACGACCGACAGCAGATGCAGAAGCACCGGCCTCCACCAGCACGACAGATGAGTTCGATGCCCCGCTGACACAGATTCCCGCACCGGCCGGCGTACTGCCACTGGAGTGGGACCATGAGCCTTCCGGATTCGGCTCCACCGAACTGGCTCCGCTTGCGGAAGAAGAGGAAGTCGAAGAGCACGACTCTGCGATCGAGCTGGCAGAGATCATGATGAGCTTTGGCCGCGTCCACGGCGCTGCCGAAACACTGGCTGACTTCATCCGCAGCAACCCGAAACAGGCCGTCACGCCATGGCTGAAGCTGCTTGAAGTCTATCGCGCGGCCGACCTGCGGGCCGAGTTCGACGGCCTTGCCCGCCAGCTGAACAAGACCTTCAACGTCAAGACTGTCACCTGGGACAATTTCGACGAAGCCCGCCGCGCCCCGGACACGCTCGAAAAGATGCCGCACCTGGTCAATTCGCTGCAGCAACTCTGGGGCACGCGCGAGTGTCAGGCGTTTCTGAGAAGACTGCTGCGCGACAACCGCGACGGCACCCGTCAGGGCTTCCCCCTGAACGTCATCGACGACATTCTGTGTCTCAGTGCCATCCTCGAGCAGCAGCTCGGCCCCTACCGGCCAACCCACGACGAGCTCGAGGACAACGGGCCGCAGACCGAGCGCCCGCCCGAGAACAGCTGAACGGACTCAGACCGGATTGGGCAGATCGAGAAACGTTGCCTGCAACCCCAGGCTGTCCGACAGGTAGATGGCCATCGCCATCGGACCGTAGCGCTCCGTCGCATGATGGCCGGCGGCGATATAGGGCACACCGGACTCGCGGGCAACATGCGTGGTCTGCTCCGAGATCTCCCCCGACACATAGAGGTCGGCGCCAGCCTGAACAGCCTGTTCGAAGTAGCCCTGCGCACCGCCGGTACACCATGCAATCCGTTTCACCTTGCGCTCAGCGTCGCCCACCAGCAGGGGCTCGCGCCCGAGCCTGACGGCAATCGCAGCAGCCACATCGGACGCTGACATACCCTCGGTTTCCGGCCTGCCGATCCAGCCCAGGTCCTGCTCCGCAAAGCGCCCCTCGCCCACCCAGCCCATGATTGCAGCCAGTTGAGCGTTGTTACCCAGTTGCGGATGCACATCGAGCGGCAGGTGGTAGGCAAGCAGACTGATGTCGTTCTTCAGCAGCGTGGACAGGCGCCGCTTGCGCATGCCGGCGATACGCCCATCCTCGCCACGCCAGAAGTAGCCATGATGAACCAGCACGGCATCATAGTCGCCCGCGACCGCCGCATCGAGCAGCGCCTGGCTCGCCGTGACGCCGCACAGCACACGGCTCACCTCCTCGCGTCCTTCCACTTGCAGCCCGTTTGGGCAATAATCGCGCAGCCGCGCGACCTCGAGCAATTCATCCAGATGGTTTTGCAAAGCGCTGAGCTGCATGCCGTCTCCACTCATTTTCACGTTCAACAGGGCGACCCTTCCGGCCGGAAATCGCCTCGAAATCGAGCAACATTATGCGCCGCCTGTGGCTGATCTTTGCGCAGGCCGTGACTGCAAGCGTCGCGGTTCTGTTCGTCCTCAACACCCTCAAGCCGGAGTGGCTGCGAAACACAGCCCCGGATGCAGTGGTGGCCATTCTCGAAGCACCGGCGAGCGAACCCGGTGCGCGTGCTGCTGCGGGTTCATATGCCGAGGCCGCGCAGCGCTCGATGCCTGCCGTCGTTCACATCTACACGACCAAGGCTGCGCGCGCATCGCGCCACCCCTTGCTGAACGACCCGGTGTTCCGCCACTTCTTCGGCGACCGTCCCGACGAAGGAAAGCAGCAAAGCTCCGGACTGGGCTCCGGCGTCATCGTCAGCCCGGACGGTTTCATCCTGACGAACAACCACGTCATCGACGCCGCAGACGAGATCGAAGTGGCCCTCAATGACGGGCGCCAGTACTCGGCAAGCGTGATCGGCAGAGACCCCGAAACCGACCTCGCCGTTCTTCGCATCACGACCGACGCCCCCCTGCCAGCAATCACCCTCGCCCGCGGCGACATGCTTCACGTTGGCGATGTCGTGCTTGCCATCGGCAATCCTTTCGGTGTCGGCCAGACCGTCACCATGGGCATCATCTCGGCACTTGGCCGCAGCCACCTTGGCATCAACACCTTCGAAAACTACATCCAGACCGATGCTGCAATCAATCCGGGCAACTCGGGTGGTGCGCTGGTCGACAGCACGGGCAACCTGGTGGGCATCAACACTGCCATCTACTCCCGGTCGGGCGGATCGCTGGGCATCGGCTTCGCAATTCCCATCTCGATCGCGCGCAACGTCCTTGAACAGATCGTTGCCACCGGCGAGGTTACCCGCGGCTGGGTGGGCGTGGAGATCCGGGAGATCACCCCCGAGCTTGCGAGTTCGTTCGGACTGCAGGGCACGGAAGGTGCGCTGATCGCCGGCGTGCTCAGAGGCAGCCCCGCAGAACAGGGCGGTGTGCGTCCGGGAGACGTTCTCGTCGCCGTCGAAGGGAAGACCATTCAGGATCCGAAAGCCATGCTCGAACTCGTCGCGGCCCTGCCGCCGGGCAAGACCGCTTCGTTTCGGGTGCGCCGCTCGGGCAAGGATGTGGATCTGACTGTCGCCGTCGCGCGCCGCCCCATCCCGCAGGCTGCACGCTAGACGGTCACCGCGTCTTACTTGCCCTCGCGCTCTGCATCCTCGATACGGTCGAGCTCACGATCCATTTCGACCGCCGTTGGCGCAACGTAATCGGGTTCGGCCGCGGGCTTGGAGATCATGTTCGCGAGCATGATGCCCAACTCATAGAGCAGGCACATCGGGACGGCAAGCATGAACTGCGAAATCACGTCGGGCGGCGTAATTATTGCCGCAATGACGAACGCCCCGACAACCACGTAAGGGCGAATTTCCCGCAGTTTGGCAACTGTCACCACACCCGCCTTGACCAGCAGGATCACCGCGACCGGCACCTCGAAGGTCAAGCCGAAGGCAATGAACATCGACATGACGAAGGAAAGATACTGCTCGATGTCTGGCGCCGGCACGATGCTCTTTGGCGCAAACTCGGCAATGAAGCGGAACACCGTTCCAAATACGAAGAAGTAGCAGAACGCCATCCCGATCAGAAACAGCAGCGTGCTGCCGGCAACCAGCGGGATCGCGAGCTTGCGCTCATGTGCATACAGCCCTGGCGCCACGAAAGCCCAGGCCTGATAAAGCACCACGGGCAGCGCCAGCACGAAAGCCACCATCATCGTGACCTTGACCGGCACGAAGAACGGCGTCACCACCCCGGTCGCAATCATGTGCGTACCTTCGGGCAGCGTATCCATCATCGGCTTGGCCAGTACGTCGTAGATCTCGCCCGCCCAAGGCATCAGGCAAATGAACACGATGACCAGTGCAACCATTGCCCGCAACAACCGGTCGCGCAACTCGACCAGATGCGCAATGAAAGTTTCCTGCATTTCGTTCATGCCTTGTCCACCGGTAAGGGCTGACGAACCGCGGGATCGAGCCCCAGCTCGAGTTGCGAAGTCGACTCTGCCGAGCCATCTGCCACGGCGGCCTGCTCAACCGGCGCCGCCTGCTGCTGCGCACCTGTCGTTGCAGCACCACCGCTGACCGGCTCTTCTCCCGGCAACGCGGCCTTCACCTCATCCACCGTCTTGCCCAGCCCGGATTCGAGGCTGCTGACCTGCTCACGCACCGAAGCTTCCATTTCGTGCGCCTGCTCCTTGACCTGCTCCTGCAGCTTCTTCAGCTCTTCGAGCTGCATTTCACGCTGGATGTCCGACTTCACGTCGGAGACGTAGCGCTGCAGCCTGCCAAGCAGGTGGCCTGCAGTTCTTGCCACTTTGGGCAAACGCTCGGGCCCCACCACGATCAGCATCACGACGCCGATGACAACGAGTTCCGAAAAACCGAAATCGAACATTTTTCCTGGCCCAACGCGAAAAGAAGGGGCGCTCGTGCGCCCCTGCGTCGCGGGTTAAATGCGTTTCAGGAGGAGGACTTCTCGACCTTCTCGCGCGCCTCGCCCTCGATCGTCTGACCGGTGGCGATCTTCTGCTTGTCAGACGCGTCAGCCGAAGCATCCGCTTCCTTCATGCCTTCCTTGAAACCTTTTACCGCACCGCCGAGATCCTGACCGACGTTACGCAGTTTCTTGGTGCCAAAAACGAGCATGACGATGACCAGAACGATCAGCCAGTGCCAGATACTGAATGAACCCATACCGCTCTCCTTAGTGCTTCAACATGGGCGGTAGCGGCTGCGGCCCGCCCACAATATGAACGTGAAGATGATACACCTCCTGCAAGCCCACCCGCCCGGTGTTCACAATGGTTCTGAACCCATCCGTGCAGCCTTGTTCCCGAGCGATGCGCGAGGCAAGCACCATCAGGTGCCCCATCAAGCCTTCGTGACTGAGTTCAAGATCGGCCATCGATGCAATATGAAGCTTTGGAATCAAGAGGATATGAACCGGGGCGGCAGGCTGAATGTCATGAAACGCCACCACCAGATCATCTTCGTAAACTTTGCGCGCCGGGATCTCCCCACGCACAATCCTGCAAAACAGACAGTCAGTCATGAGGCGCGGCTCAGGCAGTCCGAGACTTCTTCTCGTCGATGCCAGACACCCCCTCGCGACGCCGGAACTCGGCGAGGACATCGTCCACCGACAGACCGAAGTGCGTCAGCAGCACGAGCGAGTGGAACCAGAGGTCGGTCACTTCCCACACCACGTGGAGCATGTCCTTGTCCTTGGCGGCCATGATGGTCTCCGCCGCCTCCTCGGCCACCTTCTTGCAGATGGCGTCGGTACCCTTGGCATACAGACTGGACACGTAGGACGAATCGGGGTCAGCCTTCTTGCGCTCGGCCAGTGTGGTCGCCACGCGATGCAGCACTTCGATGTCGATCATTGGTAGATATCCTTCGGGTCTTTGAGAACCGGTTCGACGGCCTCCCAGCGGCCATCGGCGAAAAACTTCTGGAAGAAGCAGCTGTGACGACCGGTGTGACAGGCGATTCCGCCCACCTGTTCGATCTTCAGCAGCACGACGTCGTTGTCACAATCGATACGGATGTCGAGCACCTTCTGCACATGCCCCGACTCCTCGCCCTTGTGCCACAGTTTGCGCCGCGAACGTGACCAATAGACAGCCTCTCCGGTTTCGGCAGTACGCTGCAGCGCGTCACGGTTCATCCACGCAAACATGAGCACATCGCCACTGGACGCCTCTTGTGCGATGACCGGCACCAGTCCGTTCTCATCCCACTTCACGTCGTTGAGCCAGCGGTTGTTATTGCTCACAGCCTTACCTCGATCCCATGTGAACGCATCAGTTCCTTCGCTTCGCGCACCGTGTGCTGGCCAAAGTGAAAGATGCTGGCAGCGAGCACCGCGTCGGCGCGGCCGGTGGACACGCCCTCTGACAGATGCTCGAGCGTACCGACACCACCGCTCGCAATCACCGGAATGCGCACCGCGTCCGACACCGCCCGGGTAAGGCCGAGGTCGAAGCCCGCCTTGGTGCCGTCGCGGTCCATGCTAGTCAGCAGAATCTCGCCGGCACCAAGCGCCTCGACGCGTTGCGCCCACTCGATTGCATCGAGCCCGGTATTGTTGCGGCCTCCATGCGTGAACACCTGCCACTTTCCCGGCGCAGTCTGCTTGGCATCGATGGCAACGACGATGCACTGACTGCCGACCTTGCTGCTGGCGTCATGTACCACCTGAGGATTGTTCACCGCAGCGGTATTGATACTGACCTTGTCGGCCCCCGCATTGAGCAGGCGCCGCACATCCTCGACCGTACGCACGCCGCCACCAACCGTCAGCGGGATGAAGACCTGATCCGCCACCTGCTCGACCACGTGCAGGATGATATCGCGGGCATCCGAGCTCGCCGTGATGTCGAGAAACGTGATCTCGTCCGCACCCTGCTCGTCGTAACGCTTGGCGATCTCGACCGGATCCCCCGCGTCACGCAGTTCGACGAAATTGACGCCCTTGACCACGCGGCCGGCACTGACGTCGAGACAGGGAATGATGCGTTTTGCGAGCATTCAGTCGGCCTGGCCGTTGAGTTCGTCCGCGCGGGCCTGCCCGGCGGCAAAGTCGAGCGTGCCTTCGTAGATGGCACGACCTGTAATTGCGCCCATCACGCCTTCCTCCTCGACGGCACACAGCGCATCGATGTCCGACAGCGCAGCCACGCCACCGCTGGCAATCACGGGAATCCGCAGCGCCTGCGCCAGGCGCACGGTCGCCTCGATATTCACGCCCGACAGCATGCCGTCACGTCCGATGTCGGTGTAGATCACCGACTCGACACCGTAGTCCTCAAACTTCTTTGCCAGGTCGATCACGTCGTGTCCGGTCAGCTTGGACCAGCCATCAACCGCCACCTTGCCGTCCTTGGCGTCGAGACCGACGATGATGTGACCAGGGAAGGCACTGCAGGCGTCGTGCAGAAAGCCGGGATTCTTGACCGCAGCGGTACCGATGATGACGTAGCTGATGCCATTGTCGAGATACTGCTCGATGGTATCGAGGTCACGGATTCCGCCCCCGAGTTGCACCGGAATGTCGTCCCCCACCTCATTGGTGATGGCGCGGATGGCGCCACCGTTCTTGGGCTTGCCGGCAAAGGCACCGTTCAGGTCGACAAGGTGCAGACGACGTGCGCCCTGTTCGATCCAGTGCCGCGCCATGGCAGCAGGGTCTTCAGAGAAGACGGTGGCATCGTCCATTTCGCCCTGTTTAAGGCGAACACAATGACCGTCCTTGAGATCGATGGCGGGAATGAGCAGCATACCGGAATAGAGACAGTGAATTGATGGGTGACGGGCCGCAGGTCAGGGCGCCCAGCGAATGAAATTCGACAGCAGGCGCAAACCGGCCTGCGCGCTTTTCTCGGGATGAAACTGAACCGCAAAGATATTAGCCCGAGCCACCGCACTGGTAAAGCGCCGTCCGTACAGGGTTTCCGCAGCGGACACGGCGGGATCCGACGGTGACACGTAGTAACTATGGACGAAATAGAAGCGCTCGCCGTCGGGAATGCCCTCCCACAGGGCATGCTCCCCGCCTTGCCAGACTTCGTTCCAGCCCATGTGCGGCACCTTCAGCCGGGCGCCATCCGCTCCGAGCATGTCCGCATCGCGAAAACGCACGACCTCGCCCTCGAACACACCGAGCCCGGGCACGTCACCCTCTTCGCTGTGTTCGAACAGCATCTGCTGCCCAATGCAGATCCCGAGAAAGGGCTTGGTCGCAGCGGCTGCGAGCACCGCCGGACGCAGGCCGCGCAGATCAAGCTCGCGCATGCAGTCCGGCATCGCCCCCTGGCCGGGGAAAACGACGCGGTCGGCAGCAGCCACGACTGCAGGATCGCAGGTCACGTGAATGCGGTGGCCCGGCGCCACATGCTCAACAGCCTTGGCAACGGAGCGCAGATTGCCCATGCCGTAATCAATGATGGCCACGGTGGTCATCGTTTCAATGCTCGCGTAAAGGGATGAAAAAGGAATGCGTCAGAAATTCAGAGCGCGCCCTTGGTTGAGGGGATGGTACCTGCAGCGCGTTCATCGCGCTCGGCAGCCATCCGCAAAGCGCGGGCGAAAGCCTTGAAAATGGATTCGCACTGGTGATGTGCATTGTCACCACGCAGATTGTCGATATGCAGCGTCAGACCTGCATGATTGACGAACCCCTGAAAGAACTCGCGAACCAGATCGACGTCGAAATTGCCGATCCGCGCCCGGGTGTAGGTCACGAAATAGTGCAGGCCGGGGCGACCCGAGAAATCAACGACGACCCGTGACATTGCTTCGTCAAGCGGCACGTAGGCATGTCCGTAGCGACGCACGCCTTTCTTGTCGCCAAGCGCCTCGGCAAAGGCCTGGCCGATCGTGATGCCGACGTCTTCCACCGTGTGGTGGTCGTCGATGTGGGTATCGCCCTGACAACGCACGTCCAGATCGATCAGCCCGTGGCGGACAATCTGGTCGAGCATGTGATCGAGAAAGGGAACCCCGGTTTCGAGTGTGCCCTTGCCCGTACCATCGAGATCGATGCGCACGGAAATCTTGGTTTCGAGGGTATCGCGAGTGACGTCGGCTTGCCGCATGGACATTAAGCTAGTGCAGGTGGAGGCATGGAGGGCCATGATACCATCGCTCGACGAATTCCACCCGACCCCTCCTGCCCCGCGGAAAACCCACGCATGAGCCGTTTCTGGAGCGCCGTGACGCACGGCCTGACCCCCTATGTACCGGGCGAGCAGCCCAAGATTGAAAACCTGGTCAAGCTCAATACGAACGAGCATCCATATGGTCCCTCACCGAGGGTGCTGGAGGCGATTCGCGAGGCGACGTCAGACACCCTCCGGCTCTACCCGGACCCCAATGCCGACCGGCTGAAAGCCGCACTCGCGGCACGCTACGGCGTTCGCCCCGAGCAGGTCTTCGTCGGTAACGGCTCGGACGAAGTGCTTGCACATGCGTTCCAGGGTCTGCTCAAGCATGAACTGCCGCTGTGGATGCCCGACATTTCCTACAGCTTCTACCCGGTCTATTGCGGGCTGTACGGTGTCGAGTCGCGGGTCGTTCCGCTGACTGAAAGCCTGCAGATCGATCCGGCAGACTATCTTCCCGACGGTGAGTGCCGGGCAGGTGCGATCATTTTCCCGAACCCCAACGCGCCGACCGGCAGCGCGCTGCCGCTCGAAGCAATCGAGCGCGTCGTTGCAGGAAACCCGAACGCTGTCGTGCTGATCGACGAGGCTTATGTGGATTTCGGTGGTGAAAGTGCAATTGCGCTGGTAGACCGCTACCCCAACCTGCTAGTGTGCCAGACCTTCTCCAAGAGCCGCTCGCTGGCAGGCCTGCGGGTCGGCTTCGCGATCGGACATGCGGACCTGATTGCCGGACTGGAGCGGGTCAAGAACAGCTTCAACTCCTACCCGCTCGACCGCCTCGCGCTTGCCGGGGCCGAGGCCTCGGTTGAAGACGACGCCTACTTCCTTGAGAGCTGCCGCAAGGTAATTGCCACGCGCGAGGCGCTGGTCGTCAGGATGCAGGCGCTCGGCCTCGAGGTGCTGCCGTCAGCCGCCAACTTCATTTTCGCCCGCCATCCGCAGCGCGACGGCGCCGAACTTGCCGCGGCCTTGCGCCAGCGGGCCATCATCGTGCGCCATTTCAAGGCCCCGCGCATCGATCAGTTCCTGCGCATCACGATTGGCACGGATGAACAGTGTGCGACGCTGGTCAGCGCGCTGGGAGAGATTCTCGGCGCCTGACATAACACGATGCCCCGGCGCGCTTCTCAAGCGCGCCGGGGCATCGGGGCAGCGTCTGGCGAAAGCCGGAAAATCAAACCTTCAGCCGCATCTCCGCCGAGCGCGCGTGAGCCTGCAGGCCCTCACCATGCGCGAGAATCGACGCAACCTTGCCCAGATGCTGGGCACCCGCCTCAGAGATGTGCACGATGCTGGTTCGCTTCTGGAAGTCATAAACCCCCAGCGGTGACGAAAAGCGCGCACTGCGCATGGTCGGCAACACATGGTTGGGACCGGCACAGTAATCGCCAAGCGCCTCGACTGCCCAGTGACCGACGAAGATCGCACCCGCATGGCGGATGTGATCAACCCACTGCTCGGCGTTGTCCATCGACAGTTCAAGGTGTTCCGGTGCGATGCGGTTGGCGATGGCACACGCCTGCTCGAGACTCTCGACGTGAATCAGCGCACCGCGATTGGCCAGCGATTTTGCGATGGTCTCCTGTCGCGGCATCGTCGGCAGCAGGCGGTCGATCGCATCGTGCACCGCGTCGATGAAGCCTGCGTCGGTGCACAACAGGATGGACTGGGCGAGCTCGTCGTGCTCTGCCTGGGCGAAGAGATCCATCGCCACCCAGTCGGCGTGGCCACTGCCATCAGAGATGATCAGCACCTCTGACGGCCCGGCCACCATGTCGATTCCCACCGTACCGAACACCCGCCGCTTGGCCTCGGCAACAAAGGCATTGCCCGGCCCGACAATCTTGTCCACCTGGGGAATGGTCTGCGTGCCATACGCCAGCGCAGCAACCGCCTGCGCACCGCCAATCGTAAACACCCGGTCCACGCCGGTAATCGCTGCGGCTGCCAGCACCAGCGGATTCTGCTCGCCGCCCGGCGTCGGCACGACCATGATCAGTTCGCCAACACCGGCCACCTTGGCCGGAATCGCATTCATCAGCACCGAACTGGGATACGAGGCCCGTCCGCCCGGCACATACAGGCCGACGCGATCGAGGGGCGTCACCTTCTGCCCGAGGCGGGTTCCATCGGCCTCGGTGTACTCCCAGGAATCGGCCTTCTGGCGCTCGTGGTAGACACGCACGCGGTCGGCGGCCACACGCAGCGCATCGCGCTGCTCGACCGCCAGACCATCGAGCGCCGCATGCAGCGCGGACTTCGGCAGTTCAAGCGCCGCCATCGAGGCCACATCGAGGCGATCGAATCGTTTCGTGTACTCGATGACTGCCGCATCACCGGTCGCGCGCACCGCGCGCAGAATTTCGGTGACGGCGGCATCGATGCGATCGTCCGCGGATGCCTCGAACGCGAGCAGCGCATCGAGTACCGACAGGAATTCCGGCTCGCGCGCGTCGAGACGGCGAATGGGTGTCTGGCTCATGGTAGGCCTCAGGGTTTGACCGCGCCTGCGAAGGCGTCGAGCATCGGCTGGATCAGTTCGCGCTTGAGCTTGAGCGAAGCCTGGTTGACGATCAGGCGCGAACTGATCGGCATGATGTCTTCGACTTCCTCGAGATTGTTGGCGCGCAGCGTGCCGCCGGTGGAGACCAGGTCGACGATGGCATCGGCCAGACCGACCAGCGGCGCCAGTTCCATCGAGCCGTAGAGCTTGATCAGGTCGACATGCATTCCCTTGCCGGCGAAATGCGCCTTGGCCGCATTGATGTACTTGGTGGCGACGCGGATACGACCGCCAGGACGGATTGCCGCCTCGTAGTCGAAGCCTTTCTGCACCGCCACACACAGGCGGCAGCGCGCGATGTTGAGATCGAGCGGCTGATAGAGCCCTGCTCCGCCATGCTCGATCAGCACGTCCTTGCCCGCGATGCCAAGATCGGCCGCACCGTACTGGACATAGGTCGGCGTATCGGTCGCACGCACGATGACCAGACGCACATCCGGACGATTTGTGCCGATGATGAGCTTGCGCGAGCTTTCGGGATTGTCGGTCGGGACGATGCCGGCTGCTGCCAGCAGCGGCAGGGTTTCCTCGAAGATACGGCCCTTGGACAGGGCGAGGGTGATGCTGGACACGGTTCTGACCTTGCTGAATCGGGCCCGTATTGTAACCCGTCAAGGCTTCTGTTAGCCTCACACGGAATGGCTGAACCGCGACAGCGGCTCGGCCATTTTCTTTGTCTGCTCGACCATTTTCCTTTTTGTCATCAGGAAACGATCATCATGAAACCCGAGATCATCCTCTCAACGCAGGACATGGACAGGCTCGAAGGCCTGCTGTCCGCCCCCGCCGCACGCAGCAGAAGCGATCTCGATCCGCTGCGGGCAGAACTCGATCGCGCCGACGTGCGCGAGACGGAAGACATGCCGGACGACGTCATCATGATGAACAGCCGCGCACGCTTCCTGGAAGAAAACACCGGCCGTGAATATGAACTCACGCTCACCTACCCGCGCGACGCCAGTGCCGAAACCAGCCACGTGTCCATCTTTTCGCCTGCGGGCAGCGCGCTGATCGGCCTCGCGACCGGCCAGTCCATCGACTGGACAACACCCGACGGGAAGCCCATCCGGCTGAAGGTACTGGCCGTAAAACAGGCCCCCGCAACGGTTCAGCCGTAAACGAAACATCCGGCGCGCCCTGACGGGCCGCGCCGGTGCAGGCGTCTTCAGTTCAGACGACGCACGCGCGCGCCGAGCGCCGCCAGCTTTTCCTCAAGTCGTTCGTAGCCACGGTCCAGATGGTAGATGCGCTCGATCGTGGTCTCGCCATCCGCTATCAACCCGGCAATCACCAGACTGGCCGACGCACGCAGATCGGTCGCCATGACCGCAGCGCCCTGCAGACGCTCGACCCCCTTGACCACCGCCGTATTGCCGTCGATGCGGATGTCTGCACCGAGGCGCTGCAGCTCGACCGCATGCATGAAGCGGTTCTCGAAAATGGTTTCGCGGATCATTGCGACACCGTCCGCCACGCAATTGAGCGCCATGAACTGCGCCTGCATGTCGGTGGGAAATGCGGGATAGGGCGAGGTCCGCAGGTTGACCGCCTGCAGGCGCTGAGGTGCCTTGAGGCGAATCGCATCGCGCTCGGTCTCGACCTCGCAACCAGCATCCATCAGCTTGTCCACGACGGCATCGAGGTAGGCCGCAGACGTTCCCGTCAGCCGGACATCACCGCCGGTTACTGCAGCCGCGCACAGATAGGTGCCGGTCTCGATGCGGTCGGGCATGATCCGGTGCGTCGCGCCGTGCAGGCGCTCGACCCCCTGGATGCGGATGACGTCAGTCCCCGCGCCGGAGATGCGGGCCCCCATCGCCACCAGGCAGTTGGCGAGATCGACGATCTCGGGTTCGCGTGCCGCGTTCTCGATCACGGTCTCGCCATCAGCCAGACAGGCCGCCATCATCAGGTTCTCGGTGCCGGTCACCGTCACCATGTCGGTGAACAGTCGTGCGCCCTTCAGGCGCGGCACTCGGGCATGGACGTAACCATGCTCAACGGTCACCTCGGCGCCCATCGCCTGCAGCCCCTTGATATGCTGATCCACCGGGCGTGCGCCGATGGCACAGCCGCCGGGCAGGCTGACGCGCGCCTCGCCGCAGCGCGCCACCAGCGGCCCCAGCACAAGGATGGAGGCGCGCATGGTCTTCACCATCTCATAGGGTGCGACCGGGTTGTTCAGGCCGGCAGCCTCCAGCGTCGCGGTGCCGCCATCGATGCTGACCTTCACCCCCATCTGCCCGAGCAGGTCGAGCAAGGTGCCGATGTCCTTGAGTTGCGGAACGTTGGTAAAGGTGACGGGCTCCGCCGTCAGCAATGCCGCACACAGGATCGGCAGCGCCGCGTTCTTAGCACCGGAGATGGCTACTTCACCAGTGAGGCGGAAACCGCCTTCAATCAACAGCTTGTCCATGATCTTCGCTTACAGTCCCAACTCGATGCGCGCTTCGGCCCATTTGGCCGGGGTATAGGTTTGCAGCTGCAGGGCATGGATCTCGTTGCCCATCAGCCTGCCCAGCGTGGCATAAACGGCCTGGTGCTGACGTACCTTGAGCTGGCCCTCGAAACTCGCGCTGACCACGATCCCGCTGAAATGCACACCATCATCACCGTCGATGAGGACGAATTCGCAGGGAAGACCCTGCTCGATCAACCGCTTGACTTCACTTGCCTCGAACATTTCCAGACTCCTCTCAGGCGCGCAACTTGTAGCCCCGTGCGAGCATCGCCAGGGTCAGTACCGCGACAAAAACAAAACACCCGCTCACCACACCGAGGCTGAGCCAGGGCGACACGTCGGACTGGCCGAAGAAGCCGTAGCGGAAGCCGTCGATCATGAAGAAGAACGGGTTGGCATGGGACACGTCCTGCCACAGCTGCGGCAGGGAATGAATCGAATAGAACACGCCCGACAGCATCGTGAGCGGCATGATCAGGAAGTTCTGAAACGCGGCAAGCTGATCGAACTTGTCCGCCCAGATGCCGGCAATGACGCCGAGCGAACTGAGAATACCCCCGCCCAGCACCGCAAACACGATCACCCACAGGGGCGCGGCCATATGCAGTTCGACAAAGGGGATCGAGATCAGCAACACGCCGACGCCGACGAACAGACCACGAAAGGTCGAGGCGATCACGTAGGCCGCATAGAACTCGCGATACGACAAGGGCGGCAGCAGCACGAAGATGATGTTGCCGGTGATCTTGCTCTGTATCAGCGAGGACGAACTGTTCGCGAAGGCGTTCTGCAACAGCGACATCATCACCAGACCGGGCACGAGAAAGGCGGTATAGGCGATATCGCCGTATACCGTGACGTGACGATCCAGCACATGGGAGAAGATGAGCAGGAAGAGCACCGCGTTTAGCACTGGCGCCATGACGGTCTGGAAGGCCACCTTGCGGAAGCGCAACACTTCCTTGTACAGCAGGGTGCGAAACCCCATCCACGGGGCGTCCTCACCAGACACGATCTGCTGTGGACGCTCAGACACGATGCATGACCTCAATGAAAACCCGTTCCAGATCCGGCTCGCCGAGATGCATCTCGGTCACGCCTGCATTGCCTTCACGCAGACGGGCCAGCAGTTGTTCGATATCGGCGAAGGCATCGAAGGGGAACTCGATCCAGCCGCCCTCCACCGCATGTCCGCCAAGCACGAGCGCGACTTCCGGATGTGCGACCTTCACCCGCATGGTGTGCGTTGCAAAGCGATTGAGCAGGTTCTGCGTCGTATCGAGCGCGACCACCTTGCCCGCCTTGAGCATGGCGATGCGGCCACACAGGGTCTCGGCCTCTTCGAGATAGTGCGTGGTCAGCACGATGGTATGACCGTCCCGGTTGAGCTTGCGCACGAACTGCCACAAGCCCTGCCGCAGCTCGACATCGACGCCCGCGGTCGGCTCGTCGAGCACGATCACCGGCGGGCGATGAACCAGCGCCTGCGCCACCAGCACCCGGCGCTTCATGCCGCCGGACAGGGTCCGCATGTTGGAAGCAGCCTTGGCCGTCAGATCCAGGCTGGCGAGGATCTCGTCGATCCAGTCGTCGTTGTTGCGAATGCCGAAATAGCCGGACTGGATGCGCAACAACTCTCGCACGGTGAAGAAGGGATCGAAGACCAGTTCCTGCGGCACCACACCGAGATTGCGCCTCGCCTTGCGATAGTCGCTCACGACATCGTGGCCCATCACTTCAAGCTTGCCAGTATCCGCACGCACCAGGCCGGCCAGCGCGGAAATCAGTGTTGTCTTGCCGGCGCCGTTCGGCCCCAGCAGGCCAAAGAACTCGCCCTGCCGGATCTCAAGGTCGACGCCGCCCAGCGCCTGCAGGCGCCCGTAATGCTTGGTCACGGACGAAATCCGGATTGCGGGAACAGTCGTCGTCATGCTCAGCCGGCAAGCGGCAGGACTTCGTCCAGACCATAGAGTTCGATCAGACTTTTGAGCCCGTCAGGCATGCCAGTGACACTCAGTGTGTTGCCGCGCGCCTTCAAGCGGCGCAGCCACTCCAGCAGCAAGGCCAGGGCAGCGGAGTCCGCTTCGGTGACGCCCGCGAGGTCGACGACACAGTCGCCCTCGGGAAGAGCGCGACCGATCAGTCCGGCAACCGTCCGCATGGTCAGCGCACCGTCCATGCGGACAACGGATGCTTCAGCCATCAACTGCCCGCCTGAGCGCTCACGAGCGAACTGTTCTTCGCCTCAAGTGAACGAATCAGACCATCGATGCCGTTACTGCGAACCTCGGAGCCAAAGCTGCCCCGATAGTTGGTTACCAGGCTCACGCCGGCCACCACCACGTCGAACACCTTCCAGCCCGTGCCGGTCTTTTCCAGCATGTAGTCGATGCCGATGGGCTGCGCCCCCGGCTGACGTACCTCGGTGCGCACCTGGACCGTCGTGTCGGTCGCACCCATGCGGGTGGGCTTGAAATCGATGACCTGCTCGCGATACTGGGTCAGCGCATTGGAGTAGGTCCGCACCAGCAGGGTCTTGAATGCTTCGGTCAGACGGTCCTGCTGCGCCGGCGTGGCGCTGCGCCAGTCACGACCGACCGCCAGCATGGTCATGCGGCGGAAGTTGAAGTGGGGCAGCACCCGCTCTTCCACCAGACCAAGCACACGCGCGGTATCGCCCGACTGGATGGCCTTGTCTTCGCGCACGATGGTCAGTACGTCGTTGGTCACCGAGCGCACCAGCACATCGGGCGGGGTCTTCTCGTCGAGCGCAAACGCGGCAGGCGCAGCGGTCGCGAACATCAACAGGAAGCAGCACAAAAATCTCTTCATCATTCTCACCAGTTCAGTTGAAATGCCCGCCAGTTTGGGCATTCAGCGCAAAATCACCGACACCGAGCAGTTCCAGGTCTTCCACTGCAACCGCTGCGAGTTCGTCTGCAGCCCTGCCCAGCGGCAGGCTGTCACCGTCTACACGGCTGAAATCTTCGTACACCCGTGGCGGGTTGCCATCGAAAACTTTGTAACGGCGCTGTTCAAGATAGAAGTCGCGCACATAGCTGTACTTGTCGAGCGTGCCTTCTTCCAGGGTCTTGTCCACACCGAGGAGATTTGCGCGCGTGTTCAGGAGACGCACACCGGTCATCGTATTGCGCGTCGGGATGTGGCCAACGGACGATACGGGATCGACCGACATATCGACCGGAAGCATTGCTGCGTCACGCAAGGTGCGCGGACCGAAGAAAGGCAGCACGATGTATGCGCCATCGCCGACGCCCCAGCGGCCGAGCGTCTGACCAAAGTCCTCGTCATGCTTGGCAAAGCCCATCTCTGTCGCAATATCGAGCACACCGGCAATACCGAATGTCGAATTGAACAGGAAGCGCATCATGTCACTCAGCGCATCTGCGAACTTGCCCTGAAGCAGGTTGTTGACGCCGATCCAGGGGTCGCCGAGGTTGCCGAACACGTTGCTCACGCCCGTGCGGACCGGCGACGGCAATACCGCATCGTAGGCCTGGGCGGCCGGCTTGATCACGGCCTTGTCCAGCCCTTCATTGAAGGAGAACATGGCCCGGTTGTAGCCTTCGAGCGGATCCTCAGGATTCGATGCCGTCGTCGCACAACCGCTGCCCAGCAACACGGTTGCCGCCACGACCAGCACACGCGCGCCGCTTCGGAGGGGACGCATTGTTGCGTTCATTTCGGTTTTCTCCATCGGGACGGGGCCGTCATTGCGCCGGCGCTTCGGCCGCCTTGTTGAACATGAACTGACCGATCAGCTTCTCGAGCACGACTGCAGACTGCGTAATCTGGATGACGTCGCCACCCTTGAGCACGTCGATCTCCGCCCCCGGTTCAAGTCCGATGTACTGCTCACCGAGCAGACCGGAAGTCAGGATGGTGGCAATGGTATCGCGGGGAAATTCGTAACGACTATCCAGTTCAAGCTTGACCACCGCGCGATAGCGCTGCGAATCGAAGCGGATATCCGCAACACGCCCCACCAGCACCCCTGCACTCTTGACCGGCGCCCGCACCTTGAGCCCGCCGATGTTGTCGAAGGGCGCCTCGACCGCATAGAGCGTCGCGCCACTCAGGCCGGTGAAGTTGCCGACCTTCATCGCCAGAAAGATCAGTGCTGCACAACCCAGCACTACGAATACACCCACCCACAGGTCGAGCGTCGTTCTGCTCATCATTGACCCCGGAACATGAAAGAAGTCAGTACAAAATCCAGCGCCAGAATTGCCAGCGCCGAGCTCACCACCGTGCGGGTAATTGCCCGCGAAACACCTTCGGCCGTCGGATTGCAGTCATAGCCTTCGAACACCGCAATCAACGATACCGCCACCCCGAAAACAAAGGATTTCAGCACCCCGTTCAGGATGTCGTAGCGAAAATCCACAGCCGCCTGCATCTGTGACCAGAACGCGCCATCGTCGACGCCGATGAACACCACCCCGATCAGCCAGCCACCAAAGACGCCCATGGCAGAAAACATCGCTGCCAGCAAAGGCATCGAAATCACCCCACCCCAGAAGCGCGGCGCAACGACACGCGCAATCGGGTTCACGGCCATCATGTCCATGGCCTTCAACTGTTCGGTCGCCTTCATCAGACCGATCTCGGCCGTAATTGCGGAGCCGGCACGACTGGCAAACAGCAAGCCGGCAACCACCGGACCCAGCTCGCGCGTCAGCGAGAGCGCCACCAGCACCCCGAGCGCATCGCTCGATCCATAGCGCTGCAGCGTTTCATAGCCCTGCAGCCCGAGCACCAGTCCGACAAAAAGCCCGGACACCAGAATGATCAGCAGCGACAGCACGCCACTGAAGTAGATTTCACGGATGGTGAGGTGCACTCGACGGATCGACTGTCCCGAATACAGCAGCATCATGACGAAAAAGCGCGCCACAAAACCGAAGCGCCATACTGCGTCCACCGTCATCGCACCGACGCGCCGCACAAAATCAATGACCGGATTCATCGCACACCCCGATCGAGCAGACTGGACATCGGCGCCGCCGGATAATGGAAAGGCACCGGTCCGTCCGCTTCTGCGTTGACAAACTGATGCACGAAAGGATGCTCGGACGCACGGATCTCCTCCGGCGTGCCCTGGGCCACGATCCGCCCCTCGGAAACGAAGTACACGTAATCGACGATTTCCAGCGACTCATTCACATCATGGGTCACCATCACCGTACTTGCTCCCAGCGCATCGTTGAGCCGACGAATCAACTGCCCGACGATGCCGAGCGAAATCGGATCGAGACCGGCAAAAGGTTCGTCGTAGAGCACCAGCATCGGATCAAGCGCCACTGCACGAGCCAGCGCCACCCGCCGCGCCATCCCGCCCGAGAGCTCGGACGGCATCAGTGCAGCAGCCCCGCGCAAACCCACTGCCTGCAGTTTCATCAGCACGAGATCACTGATCAGGCCCGAGGGCAGCTCGGTGTGCTCGCGCAACGGAAAGGCCACGTTGTCGAACACACTCATGTCGGTAAACAGGGCGCCAAACTGGAACAGCATGCCCATGCGCCGGCGCAAGGCGTAGAGCGCAGCGTTTCCGAGCTCGCCCACGTTCTGGCCTTCCACCTCAACGCGACCGCCCGTCGCGCGAATCTGGCCACCGATCAGGCGCAGCAGCGTGGTCTTGCCACAGCCACTGCCGCCCATGATTGCCACGACCTGACCACGATGCACATCCAGGTCGATACCGCGCAAGACTTCCCGCTCGCCATAGGCAAAACGAACGTCGCGCAGGCTGACGAGAGGCGCTTGCGTAGAAGAGGGGGTCACCGGGGAAGTCTTAGGGTAGCAAAGGGCAGCAGTTTAGCAGAGGAGCGCAACGTCTCACGCCAAATCTGTTGCAACGCGACAACGTGCGACACGCCCCCATCGATGGCAGGGACATCCCGGACACACGGCAAAGCAGCCAGTCCGTCAATGCGACCGACCCCGCCAGCAGCCCCCCGCAACTTGACGCAGCGACACGAGAATGTATTATGCGAACCGCATTCGTGAATTCATTATGCATATCTACAAACTCATCCCCGCCATCATCTGCGCCTCGGTACTGGGCTGCGCCCAGCCGCTCCCGCGTGCGCCAGCGAATGCGCACCTGAATGCAAACGAGGTCGGGATGAGCGCCGAGGCAGCACCCACACAATCGAAACCGGCGCCAACCGCGACGGCGCACGCCCCGGAAGCCCCTGCCCCGACCTACTCGGTTTCGGTAAACCGGGTGTCAGTCGTCGAACTCCTCAATGCGATCGCACGCGACGCGCGGCTCGACATCGACGTCCATCCGGGCATAACCGGCGTTGTGACGCTCAATGCCTTCAATCAGCCCCTGAGACAACTGCTGACGCGAATCTCGCGCCAGGCCGACATCCGGTTCGAACTCGCAGGCAGTTATCTCGCGGTGATGCCAGACACACCCTACCTGCGCACCTACCAGGTGGATTACGTCAATCTGAGCCGAAGCATGAACGGCTCGGTCGCCACCAGCACCCAGATTGCAACCAGTTCGAGCGCGCTTGACGGCAAGCGCAGTGCCAGCGGCAACACCTCTCTCACGCAAATCGAAACACTGTCGGCAAACCGCTTCTGGGAGTCACTCGAAACCAACATCCGGACCATCCTCAGGGAGCACACCCGGTTCATCCTGCGTCGCCGCTGCGAGGACCGCCGGCAGGATTCGTCTGATCGCGACGGCGGCCAGTCCGCCCCCTGCTCGGAGCCCGAACAGGCCGAGTTCGTGATGGTCAATCGTGAAACCGGCGTCTTGATGGTCCGCGCCAACAGCACTCAGCACGAACGCGTTATCGAGTTCCTCGAGCGGGTTCAGACCGCCGCGCGGCGTCAGGTCATCATCGAAGCCACCATCGTCGAGGTCGCGCTCAGCGACGGATACAAGCAGGGCATCGACTGGACGCGCCTCGGCACCCGCAGCGGCAACATCCAGCCGCGCGGCTCAGGCGCCGACAGCAGCACACTGTCGCCAACACTCTCCTACCTGTCGGACAAGCTCGACATCAGGCTCGAACTGCTCGAATCCTTCGGCACGGTGAAAGTGCTTTCAAGCCCCCGGCTTTCGGTGCTGAACAATCAGACCGCGATGCTCAAGGTCGTCGAAGAAGTGGTCTACTTCCTGGTCGATGCCTCGACCACCGCCTACGGCGACAGCGACCGCGAGAAGGTCACCGCGACCACGACACCGCAATCGGTTTCGGTCGGCATGGTGATGGCCCTGACGCCACAGATCAGTGCGAACGGCGAGATCATCCTCAACGTACGGCCGACGATTTCCAGCATTTCCGGCTTCCGCGACGACCCCAACCCTTCGCTCGGAAGCATTCCAAACCGTGTGCCGCAGATTCGCACACGTGAGATCGAATCCGTCCTGCGCCTGGCCAGCGGCGAGATCGCCGTACTCGGCGGGCTGATGGAGGACAAGCTCGATTACGATACCGGGCGCATCCCGCTTCTCGGGGCAATCCCCTTCCTCGGTGAGTTCTTCACCCGGCGCGAGAACTCGGCACAGCGCACCGAACTGGTCATCTTCCTGCGCCCGGTCCTGATCGAGCACCCCGCAATCGACGCCGGCTACGCCGGATATCGCGAATCGCTGCCGGCCCCGGATTTCTTTCGCACGCCGCCCGAGCAAGCGCACGTCTTCGGCTCGCTGGCACCGGACAATGCATACGACCCGGGCACGCGACAACGATGAACATGATCGCCCCGCCCCCGGCCGCCGCCCCTGATCCGCAAACGATCGGGCAGCAACTGCTCGATGCCGGGCTGATCACCGAAGACCAGCTTCGCATCGGTCTCCTTGAACAGGCCCGCAGCAAACAGCCACTCGGACGCGCCCTCATCGAACTCGGCTTTCTCACCGAAGGCACGCTGCGTGACATCCTGAGCGCGCGCCTCGGACAACAAAGCGTCGAGCTCTCCAGCGTCGTCATCGATCCGGCCATCCTTGCCCTCGTCCCCGAGCACATCGCCCGCCAGCATCGCCTGCTGCCCTTGCACTTCGACGCAGCTATCAAGCAGCTCACCCTTGCCAGCCCCGGTGGGCACGACATCATTGCACTCGATGCGCTGCGCAGCGTATGCGAACCGGGCATCGACATCATCCTGCGCCTTGCGGCCGAATCCGAACTGCGCCAGGCACTTGATCGCCATTACGGCTACCAGCTTTCAATCGACGGCATCCTGCACGAGATCGAATCCGGCACCGCACCCCAGCCACAGGATCAGGGCCCGGGCCACCCGCGGCAACCCGTCATCCGACTCATTGATGCACTGCTGGTCGACGCGGTCAAACGCGACGCTTCCGATATTCACTTCGAGCCCGAATCCGGTTTCCTGCGCATTCGTTACCGCATCGATGGCCTGCTGCAGCAGATCCGGGTGCTGCATCACAGTTACTGGCCGGCCATGGTGGTCAGGCTGAAAGTGATGGCGGGCCTCAATATTGCCGAGACGCGCAGTCCCCAGGATGGCCGCATCTCGCTTACCCTCAACGGCCGTCCAATCGACTTCCGGGTCTCCGCCCAGCCGACGCTTCACGGCGAAAACATCGTCCTGCGCATCCTCGACCGGCAGAAAGGGATCGTCCCCCTCCCGCAGCTCGGGCTCTCCGCCGAGCAGCAGGATCGCATCTCACGGATGATCGCTCACCCCGAAGGCCTGATCCTGGTCACGGGCCCGACCGGAAGCGGCAAGACCACCACGCTCTACTCCATTCTCAACCAGCTCAACGACGAAACCCGCAACATCATGACGCTGGAGGACCCGGTGGAGTATCCGATGCCGATGGTCCGTCAGACCACGATCTCGGACGGCGCGAGGATCGACTTCGCCAGCGGCATCCGCGCCATGCTCAGGCAGGACCCGGACGTGATCCTGGTCGGCGAGATCCGCGACACGGATACCGCGGAGATGGCGCTGCGGGCAGCCATGACCGGTCACCAGGTGTATTCAACCCTGCACACCAACTCCGCGCTCGGCGCCATTCCCCGACTGCTGGACATCGGGCTTCGTCCCGACCTGCTCGCTGGCAACCTCGTCGGCGTGATCGCCCAGCGTCTGCTCAGACGCCTGTGCCCGGCATGCCGTCAGTCCGACCGCCCCTCCGTCGCCGAACAGCAAGTGCTCGGCATCCTGCCGGAGCGCGCCGCGACGACGAGGATTCATCGTCCCCGGGGGTGCCCCGAGTGTGCTCACCGCGGCTATCGCGGGCGGCTTGCCATCGTCGAATGTCTGCTGATGGATGAAGAGCTCGACGACCTCGTCAGTCGCCGGGCAGGGCGGCGCGAGCTCGCCGCCGCCGCAGCGCGCAAGGGCTTCGTCGACCTGGCGCGGGACGGCGCGCGTCGCGTGCTCGACGGCAGCACCAGCATTGAAGAGCTGTCCCGCGTCATTCGTCTCCACCACCACGACCAGCCCCCGTCATGACGCTCCATACCTATCGGGCAATCGACAACGGTGGCCGCAGCGTGCGCGGTACCACAGACGCCGCGGACATCGAGGATCTCGAATCGCGCCTGCAGCGCCGCGGACTGACGCTCGTCCACGGCGAACCGGCCCACCCGCACACCGGACGCCGCGTCTGGCGCCGACGCATCCCGCGCCGCGAACTCATCCATTTCTGCTTCCACCTGGAACAGCTGCTCGCTGCCGGCGTCCCCATCATCGAAAGCCTCACCGACCTTCGCGAAGCCACCGCGCACATGCAGATGCAGCAGGTCGTGAGCACACTGGTGGAGGACATCGAGGGCGGACTCCCGCTATCGGAAGCCGCGGCCCGCCATCCGGGTGCATTCGACGCGGTGTTCTGCAGCCTGCTCCGGGTCGGCGAGCAGACCGGCACGCTCGCCCCTGTGCTCCGCCAACTCGCAGATGCCTTGCACCGTGAAGACGAACTCGCCGCCCACGCGCGCAAACTCGCCATCTATCCGATCATCGTCGGCTCGGTCCTGTGCGCTGCAATCACGGTCGCACTCCTGTTTGTCGTTCCCGAGCTCGGCCGCCTGTTCCGCAGCACGGGGCAGGCCCTGCCACTGCAGACCCGCATCCTGATCGAGCTGTCGAGCGGCCTCGCACACCATGGATGGCTGATCCCGGTGGTGCTCGCCCCCGCCCTGGGCGCGACGCGCTTTGCCATCCGCAACAGCCCGGCGCTCCAGCTTGTTTTCGACCGTTTGCGCCTGCGCCTGCCGCTGTTCGGTGCGCTGCAGTACAAGATTGCACTGGCACGCGTCGCCAGCCTCCTTTCCATGCTTTACGCGTCCGGGATCACGCTGCTCGACGCCCTGAGCACCGCAGCGCATGCCAGCGGCAATCTTGCCATCCGCGACAGTCTGCGCACAGCAAGCCTGCGCATCACCGAAGGTCACGACATCGCGTCTGCCTTCGAGCTCACCGGTCTCTTTCCCCAGCTGGTAACCCGCATGCTGAGGATCGGAGAGCAGACCGGCAGCCTCGACACCGCGCTCGGCAACGTCGTTCATTTCTACGAGCGCGACACCAAAGAATCCATCGAGCGTCTTCAGGCGAGCGCCGAGCCCATGCTCACCCTGATCCTGGGCGCCTTGATGCTGTGGATCGTGTTTGCCGTGCTCGGCCCGGTGTACGACATCCTCACCCGGCTACCCGTCTGACTGGAGCGCAATCAATGAAGCCCGACATACTGCTCGTGATCGACGCCGACGGACTCGAAGCCTGGCGCCATGAACGTGGTCGCCTCGAACCCTGCGCACAATTCCGGACCGGTGGCGACGAAGCTGTCGTCGCCTTCCGCAGTTGGCTGGAGACACAGGTGCATCGGGGCCGCTTCGCGATCCTGATCGATCTTGCCGAAGAGCGGTGCGTGCTGGAGCACCTTCCCCGCGCCAACCGCAGTGACCGCAAGGCAATGATCCTGCGCAAGACGCGCCAGCACTTTCCGGGCACGGACTTCACCACCAGCGAGCACCACGGGCGACATGACAACAACCCGGCGCTCGATACCTTCCTGCTGTGTGCGCTGACGCGCCCGGCACTGTTCGAGCCATGGTTCAAGGCGCTCGAGCAAACCCTGGCAATCGTGACCCGCATCGACACCCCGCCCCGCCTGCTCGAGCACTGGAACCGGGGAAGCCCGTTCGGCAAGGACACCTGCCTGCTACTGAGCCTCACGGCCGCCGGCATGCGTCAGACCCTTCTTCGACAGGGCAGGATGAGTTTCACCCGCATAGCGCCCGCACGGGCAGGTTCGCTTGCGGAATGCGTGCCCATTTATGCCAGTGAGCTGTCCCAGACCCGGGCCTATCTTTCGGGTCAGCGCCTGATTGCCGACAACGTGGCGCTGAAAACCCTGTTTCTTGCCCACCCGGCAGACCGCGACATCCTGAGCGGCATCGGCGCGCAGGACAAGCGCATTGACCTTCAGTTCATTGACATCCCCGCTCAGGCGCAGCCACGGCAACCCCGCGGAGCGACGTCCGGCTCCGACACGCGTCCTTTCCTGTTGCAAGGACTCGTCGACAAACCGCCACCCATCCACTACCCGGCTGCAACCCTGACGAGCGAATTCGCCACGGCGCGCCTCCGGCGCAGGTTGCTCGGGATCGCCGGCAGTGCGGCCCTCGCCATGCTTCTCGCAGCCGGTGCGATGCTGCTCGACGCCCGCGACCTCGCACGACAGACCGCCCCTCTCGAAGCCGAACGGCTCGCACTGCAGCAGCAGGCTGACGACGTGAACAGGCAACGCCCTGCGCTACCCGCGCCAATGGCGGTCACGCTCGACTGGCTCGACGAGCTTGAACACATCCGGAGCCGTGCGATACCAGACGATCATGTGATGCGTCAGGTCAGCGCGATGCTCGAGGCCACACCGGCACTTCAGCTCGAGCGCCTGAGCTGGCATGCGGCCGACGCCGCACCGGACAGACGCGGCGCGGTGGCCGGCCCGGCGGAGATCGCAGTCGAGATCGACGCGAGCCTTGAGCCCGACACCACCTTCGCCGATGACAGCCCGATGGAGCAAACCCAGCGCCTGATCGATGACTGGCAGCGCAGCTTCCATCTCCAGATTGCGGCCAGACACCTCCCGAGCCTCGCTTCCTCGGCGGATGAACTTGCGCGCGACCTCCCCCGACCGTCCCGCCTGAGCCTGCGCTTCATGCTGCCGCCGGCACAATCCGCGCTAGGCGAGCCGTGATGGGCAGGCGCATTCCGTCGTCACTGCACAGGGCACTGGTCATCGCCACGCTTCTGCTCGCAGCCGCAGGAGGTGTGCTTGCGCTGTCCATCCATTTCAGACACGGCCAGACTCAGGCCCTCGCACTTGCACAGCGGGCACTGGAACAGGCGCGGCTGCAGTTGCAGCAGTCAAGGGACGACACTGCGCGCTGCCAGCTTGCCCAGTCCCGCCTTGCCGCACTCGAACTCGTAGACGCCGATACCCTCCCTGCCCTGCAGCACGATGCGCTGCGCAGGCTTCAGTCTGATCCGCACCTGTTCTCGGTCGAGCTCAGGACAAGACCGCGTGTGTCAGACAAACCCGCCGCTCGTGGCCTCCCGACGCGCTCGATGCTGCATCTGAGCATGCGTGCCGGCGTGCTGCATGAAGAGGCGCTGAACGTCGCACTGCACTCCCTCGCCGCCACGCCCGGGGTCAATGTCATCCCGCGCGGATGCAACATCGTCCGCGCGCGCGCAACGCACGACGACACCCCCACCGTCACGCCACTGCAGGCACGCTGCGAGCTCGAGTGGCTCACCCTGCACCCGGCCACGGGTGCATCGTCATGAGAGCCCGGCGCACCCTCGTCCTGCTGCTATGCACCGCCCTCGCGATCAGCGGGCTGGCGCGCGCAGAACGCCCTGGACGCCTGTTCTTCACGCCCGATGAACGGCGGGCACTCGAGGCGGCCCAGCTTCGCCCCGCCCCCAGAGCTGCTCCCGAACACGCCGGCATTCGCTTCGACGGCATGATCTGGCGCGAGCGGCGGGTGGTGAAGGTATGGGTCGATCAGGACATGCAACTGCCGCAGCAGCCCTACCACCCGGAGCTTGAGACCGCGCAGCTCCGTATCGACGCACGCACAGGGCAGGAGGTTCGGCTGAGCGCTGGACAGCACTGGTCTCCAGCCAACACCACGCGGCAGCAGGAAACAATCCCGCTTCAACGCGGAGACGATGGCCGCGTGAAATGAAAGGGATGCAGCAGGGATCCATTCTGATCGCAGTACTGCTGATCCTCGTGATCGGCGGCACCGGCGTGGTGCTGAGCGCCGGCAGACTCTCGGCACGGATCCAGTTGCAGGCACAGGCCAGGAGTACGGTTGCGCTCGCGCAGGCAAGAGATGCGCTGCTCGGCTACGCCATCAGCTATGCCGAACAGCATCCGGGTCAAGGCTACGGTTATCTGCCCTGCCCCGACGCAGCGAACACCGGCTCGGCCCGGATAGGGGCATGCAATGTCCGCGACCATGGCGCCATCGGCCGCTTTCCCTATCGCACCCTGGGGCTGTCCGATGTGCGCGACGGCTGGGGCGATTGTCTGTGGTACGCGGTGGCGGGCAGCGTCAAGAACAACCCCAAGCCGCTCGCACTCAACTGGGACAGCCCCGGTCAGTTCGACCTCACCGACAGTGCAGGGCGCCCGCTCGCCGCTCAGGGCGGGCGGACCCTGCGTGCAGTGGCGGTGCTGCTTGCACCCGGCCTCGCCAACGCATCGCAAGCAAGACCCCATGCATCAGGGCGGCTCTGCCCGGGGAGCAACGATGCGGTTGCCGACCTTCCCGCCTACCTCGACCAGCCCTACCCCGCAGACTTTTCATCCGCGCTTGCCATCGTGCAAGGGAATCCCGCAGACACGGTCAACAACGACCTCATCGCCTGGGTCACCACCGATGACATCTTCGACGGCCTGCGCCGACGGCACGACTTCCCCCTCCTCATCGACGCCATGATCAGCCGCGCGACCACTGCACTCGACACCGCGCTGAACCAGACCGGCTTCCTTGCCGCTCACGCAACCCAGGTCAGCACTGAACGTTTTCAGGGGCCGATCCCGGATGCCAGCACCCTCGGCATCGCTCCGCAGTTCGCGGACCTGCACGACAACTGGCGCGACCAGCTGCATTTCGTGGCCTGTGCCAACGGCAGTCCCTGCCTGCAGGCATTCCTGACCGACCCCGCCCATTCGCCTCCGCTTGCCGCAGCCGAATCATGTCGCGCACTCGTCCTGTTCGGTGGCGAACGCATTCGCAGCGGCGCTGCCGCTCAGTCGCGGCAAAGCCCCGCCGAGCGCGCCGATCCCGCGCAGTTTTTCGAGGGTCTCACTGCCGCAAGCCTGGTGGCGGGCAGCGGGAATTTCAGCGGCTCGACCGCCTTCACGGTTGCGACACCCTCGGACCCGGCGAGCGCGGACGTGATCAAATGCATTCATTAGCCCGCCCGCACGCCTGCGCACGCCCGCTTTCAGGCGCCGGCTTCACCCTCGTCGAGATGGCGGTGGTGCTGGTGATCCTCGCCCTGCTGAGCAGCACCCTGATGGCACCGATCAGCGGCCAGATCGAGGCACGTGCCCGACAGGAAACGGCATCCAGGCTTCACGACATCGAACAGGCCCTGATCGGCTTCGCCATCATTCACGGCCGCCTGCCCTGCCCAAGCACCGAACCCAACCCTGCGAGCCCCGCCTACGGGCTTGAGCAAAGCCCGCCCTGCAACCACGGCAGTCCGGGTTACCTGCCCTGGCGCACCCTGGGAACCGAGCCGACCGACGCCTGGGGCAACCCGCGCACGTCCGCGGCTTCGAGCTGGCACGGTCACTGGCGATACCGCGCTGACGCCGGCCTTACCGACACAGCCATCAGCGCAACGTCGACGACTCAAAGCAACCTGCAGATTCGTGACCACGCCGGCACACCGATCACCACGACCAGCGCATCACGCGCAGCTGCAATCGTCTTCTCCACCGGCCCGAACGGCATCGCCGACGGTCTCAACGCCAGTCATTCTGCAGCCACCCCCGTTTTTGAAGCCGGTGAAGCCACCAGCGGCTTCGACGATCAGCTGCGCTGGATTGGCCACCCCCTGCTGATCGCCAGGCTGGCTCAGGCGGGACGACTGTGATCGCAGCCGGCGCCCTGCTCCACATGATTCATTTTCACCACAAGCCAAAAGGAGTCGTAACGTGAAAGCAAGGCAAACCGGTTTTACCCTGGTCGAAATCGCCATCGTGCTGGTCATCATCGGCCTGCTGATGGGTGGGGTCCTGAAAGGACAGGAGCTGATCAACAGTGCCAAGGTCAAGAACCTCGCCCAGGATTTCCGGACCGTCCCGCTGTACATCTATGGATACCAGGACAAGTTCCGTGCGCTCCCGGGTGACGACTCGCGGGCCGACACGCACGTGTGTGCGGCAGGCAGCACGTCATGCACCACGCTCGGCGACGGCAACGGCCGGATCGATGGTGACTGGGACGCTGCAGTCGGGAGCCCACAACCGGAATCCGTGCTGTTCTGGCAGCATCTGCGCCTGGCCAACCTTGCCAGCGGGCCGACGCTGACAACCGATCCCAGTTTTCTCCCGCAGAACGCCGACGGCGGTCGCATCGGGGTGCAGGCGGGCGGAGCCGGTGCGCCACTTGGCGTCCGCGGTAGCCACGCCATGTGCTCGGGCGGAATTCTTGGGAAGTACGTCGTACAGCTCGATACCGCACTCGACGACGGCGACCCGACGACGGGTTCGATGCGCGCCGGGACAGGGAGCGGCACCACCCTCACCCCGGTCAGCACCACCAACCCGCTCGACGAGGCAGTCGCCTACGCAGTCTGCCTCGGGTTCTGAGCGCCGCTCACGCGCCCTTGAGCAATCGCTGCTCGGCCAGCTCCAGCCCGGCAGGAAGGCCGAGCAGCACAACCACGTCACCTTCGAGAATGCGGGTATCCGGACTCGGCGACAAGCCGCGAATGCCGCGCCGGCGAACGGCCGATACCGAAACCGAGATCTCATCCAGATGCAGGTCGACGAGCGTCATCCCCACCGACGCCGCTCCCGGCGGCACTGAGACCGAATGCAGGCGGACCAGGCTGGAATCCGGCTCGCCGACATCGGTTGCGCCATGAAAGAAGCCCCGCATCAGACCATAACGCTGATTCCGGATATCGCGAATCCGCCTCACCACGCGGTTCAGGGGCACCCCAACCAGCGCGAGCGCATGTGACGCCAGCATGATGCTGCCCTCGAAAGCCTCCGGTACCACCTCGGCTGCACCGCCCAGGGAAAGCTTGTCCATGTTCGATTCGTCCGTGGCCCGCACCACAACCGGCAGATCGGGGCGCAGCGCATGGGCGTGATGCATCACCCGCAGTGCGGCCTCGACCTCGCTGAAGGAAATCACCAGTGCGCTGGCACGCATGATGCCGGCTGCCATCAGGGTCTCGCGCCGCGCAGCGTCGCCATACACCACGGTATCCCCGGCAGCGCCGGCCTCGCGCACGCGGTCGGGATCGAGGTCGAGCGCCACGTAGCTGACGTTCTCCTGCTCCATGAAGCGGGCCATATACTGACCGCTGCGCCCATAGCCACAAACGATGATGTGCTTGTCGTTATTGAGTGACTGCGCCGCAACCCGAGTCAGCTCCATCGAGCGCATCAGCCACTCGGACGCCACGAAGCGCAGCACCAGCTTGTCGCTGATCTGCACGATCAGCGGTGCAGCCAGCATGGACAGCACCAGTGCAGCCACCGTCGTCTGCAGCAGGCCGGCCGGCATCAGGTTTTCTCCGGCGATTTCGGACAACAGCACGAAGCCGAACTCGCCGCCCGCACACAGCCACAGGCCCGAGCGCATCGCTGTGCCCGGCGGCGAGCCGAGAGCCTTCGACGCCATGAAGACGATGCCAAACTTGAATACCAGCAGCGCAATCACCAGACCAATCACCGCAGGCAGGTTGTGCACGATCGCGATGACATCCAGAAACATCCCCACCGTGACGAAGAACAGTCCGAGCAGTACATCGCGAAACGGCTTGATGTCTTCTTCCACCTGGTAGCGGTACTCGGTCTCGGAGATCAGCATCCCGGCGAGGAACGCCCCCAGCGCGAGCGACAGGCCGACCAGCTCCGAAAGCCATGCCAGCCCGAGCGTGATCAGCAGCACATTGAGCATGAACAGCTCGCCCGATCTGCGCTTGGCCACCACGGTGAACCACCAGTGCATCAGACGCTGGCCGAACACAAGCACCAGCGCGAGCAGGACGACGGCCTTGACCGCCGCCAGCCCGAGCGTGAACGCGAGCTCCTCGGGCGGTCGCGACAAAGCGGGCAGGAGGATCAGCAGCGGCACCACCGCGATATCCTGAAACAGCAGCACACCGATCGTCTCGCGCCCGTGCCGGCTGTCGAGCTCGAGCCGGTCGGTGAGGAGCTTGGACAGAATGGCCGTGGATGACATCGCCAGCGTACCGCCGAGGGCAAAGCTGGCCGTCCATCCGAAACCGAAGAGCCGTCCGATCAGCATGGTCAGCAGCATGCAGGCCGCCACCTGCAGCGCGCCCAGGCCAAACACGATGCGCTTCATTGCAAACAGGCGCGGCAACGAGAACTCAAGGCCGATCGAGAACATCAGGAACACGACCCCGAACTCTGCAAGATGGCTTGCGCCCTCCGACGATGGCACCAAACCCAGCGCATGCGGTCCCACTACCGCGCCGACGAGCAGATAGCCGAGCACCGGCGGCAGATTGAGGCTGCGGAATAGCGCCACCATCACCACCGAAGCGGCAAGCAGCAGCAAGACGAGTTCCAGGGTGTTCAGCATTGGAGCCTGTGGAGTTAAACGCCCGCACCCGACGAGGGGTCCGGCTGTTATACAATCGCGGCCAGTCATGCCTGCCGGTTAAGCTCGCCGTCAGGCTCCGCTTTTCTTTCAGTTTAACCGCTTCATCCTATTGTGAAACCAATCGTCCCCGACTCTTCCTTACTAGAAAGCGCTACCCGTGTCGGCCGCCGGGTGCTTGAGATCGAGGCTGCCGCGGTTGCTGCGCTGGCCGGACGCCTGGGCACCGAGTTTGAACAGGCCGTTGCGCTCATCCTGCACAGCCCGGGCCGTGTCATCGTCACCGGCATCGGCAAGTCCGGGCACATTGCACGCAAGCTTGCCGCAACGCTCGCGAGCACCGGCACCCCGGCCTACTTTGTGCACGCTGCCGAAGCGGCACACGGCGACCTCGGCATGATCACCGAGGATGACGTCGTGATCGCGCTATCGAATTCCGGCGCAAGCGACGAACTGATGATGATCGTGCCCCAGGTCAAGCGCCGCGGCACCAGACTGATTGCCATGACCGGCAAGCCAAACTCGCCGCTCGCCCGTGAAGCCGACATCCATCTCGATGCAGCCGTCAGTGAGGAGGCCTGCTCGCTCAACCTCGCACCGACCGCCAGCACGACTGCGGCACTCGCGCTGTGCGACGCGCTTGCGGTCGCCCTCCTCGATGCGCGCGGCTTCGGCGAAGAAGACTTTGCCCGCTCCCACCCCGGCGGCAGCCTCGGCCGCCGCCTGCTGACCCACGTTCGCGACGTGATGCGTGCAGCCGACCGGGTCCCTGTCGTTGCCGAAGCCGCACCGCTGAACGAAGCACTGCTGGCAATGACCCGGGGCGGCATGGGCATGACTGCGATTGCATCGGCGGACGGGAAGGTCTCGGGCATTTTCACCGACGGCGATCTGCGTCGTGCGCTTGAGCGTGGCATCGACTTTCGCACCAGCGTGCTGGCCGACGTGATCACCCGCAACCCGCATTCGATCGGCCCTGACGCACTGGCGGCAGAAGCCGCCGAGATGATGGAACGCCTGCGTATCAGCCAGTTGCTGGTCATCGATGACAGCGGCGCGCTTGCAGGCGCGCTCACCACGCACGACCTGATGCAGGCCAAGGTCATCTGATGCCGGGACAGTCTGTGGGAATGCAGTACATTTCCGGCCGCCCCGCTCGCGGCCGCCGCGGGTAAGCGCAATGCAGTCAGCCTATCGCATCTACCCTGTACTTGCGCTCGCACTGCTTGCCGGCGCATCGATCTGGCTTGAGCGCCTGACCCGCGCCCCCGTCGCGGACGTCACTCCGGCACAGAGCGGCGCACCCGACTTCATCGCCAATCAGACCCGCATTACCGGTTACGGCAAGGACGGCACGGAACGTTACGTGCTGCTGTCCGACCAGCTCACCCATCTGCCGCAATCGGGCGTCACCCAGCTTGATCGCCCACGGCTCGAGATCCTTTCAGGCAGCCGCCGGATGGAGATCACCGCGAATACAGGGGAAGTCTCTGCCGAGGGTGAGCGGGTCGATTTCCAGGGCCAGGTCAGGGCCGAGCGCGAGGGCAACCCCGGACAGGACATGATGCGCTTCGCCTCGGAAAAACTCACCGTCTGGCCCGAAGATCACCGCGCCGAATCCACCGCCCCGGTCAAACTGACCCAAGGGCTCACCACCGCCGAGGCGCTTGGCCTGCGTGCGGACAACCTTTTTGGCACTCTGGACCTGATCGGTCAGGCCCGGGTGAACATCCCCCGACGCCAAGGGAAAAACCCATGAAAACTGCTTTGACCATCTCCCTGCTCGCATTGGCAACGATCTCCATGCCCGCATTTGCCGAACGTGCCGACCGCGAAAAACCTGTCGACATCGAAGCTGACCGCGTCACGGTCGACGACCGCAACAAAGTTCATATCTTCGAGGGCAACGTCGTTCTCACCCAGGGCACGCTGCAGATCAAGGGGGACAAGCTGGTCGTCACTCAGGGCGCCGATGGCTTTCAGAATGGGGTTGCCACGGCGTCCGGTGGGAAGCTGGCCTCTTTCCGGCAGAAACGTGAAGGCAGTGGCGACTATGTCGACGGCGAAGCCGAACGCATCGAGTACGACAGTCGTGGCGAGAAAGCCAAACTGTTCAAGCGCGCCTACGTTCGCAGCGGTGGAGACGAAGTGCGCGGAGCCTACATCGAGTACGACTCGGTCAGCGAGAACTACCTGGTGACCAATGCGCCGGGCAGCACCGCAAGCCCCGGCCGCGTGCGGGCAACGATTCAACCCAAGGGCGACAACAAGGCAGCACCCGCAGCCCAATAAAAGAACAATCGCAAACCAAGAAAGGAGAACGCATGAGTTACGAACTGATCATCACCGAGACTCGCGGCCGCGTCGGCCTGATCACGCTCAACCGGCCCAAGGCCCTGAACGCACTCAACGACAGTCTGGTCGATGAGATCGGCCATGCACTCGACGCGTACGAAGCGGACGAAAACATCGGTGCGATCCTGATTACCGGTTCCGAAAAAGCATTCGCCGCCGGCGCAGACATTGGCGCCATGGCGGAGTTCTCATACATGGACGCCTACAAGGGCGACTACATCACGCGCAACTGGGAGCGGGTCAAGACCTGCCGCAAGCCGGTCATCGCGGCGGTTGCTGGTTTCGCGCTTGGCGGCGGATGCGAACTTGCCATGATGTGCGACTTCATCATTGCAGCCGACTCGGCGAAGTTCGGCCAGCCTGAGGTCAAGCTCGGCATCCTTCCGGGCGCCGGAGGAACCCAGCGTCTGCCGCGCGCCGTCAGCAAGGCGAAGGCAATGGACATGTGCCTGACCGCGCGTTTCATGGATGCAGCCGAAGCCGAGCGTGCCGGACTGGTATCGCGCGTGGTGCCTGCCGACAAACTGCTCGAAGAAGCCTTTGCGGCAGCCGAAACCATCGCCGGATACTCCCTGCCCGTGGTCATGATGATCAAGGAGTCGATCAACCGCGCCTTCGAAAGCAGCCTCAACGAAGGCCTGCTGTTCGAGCGCCGCGTCTTCCACTCGTCTTTCGCACTGAACGACCAGAAGGAAGGCATGGCCGCATTTGTTGCCAAGCGCAAGCCGGTGTTCAAGCACAACTGAGCTTCGCCGCGGATGCCGCCGGTGCAATGCCGGCGGCAGTCTCTCCCTGATGCGGTTTTTCATCGGTTTGAAACACCGTCCGTGCACGATGACGTCAACATGTCTGCAACGACGCTCTGACGCCGTTTCAGCGGCATTCAAGACCTCCCGGCCTGCAAGAAGCATCAGTTAAGCGTTTGAAAATACAGCAGGTTAGGAAATGGTGCGGCGCACAAAAAATAGCTTGACATGTGATCTCGTCTGCCTATAATTCAGACCATGCTGCAACGCAACATCGCGGCAAACCAAAACCCGATGTCTTTGCATAACCGCTTTTTAGCATTCACCCAGGAGATGACCATGACCGCATTTACCCCCGAGCAGTTCGCCGCCACCAACAAGGCCAACATCGAAACCCTGCTGAGCCTGACCAACAGCGCTTTCGCCAACGCCGAGCGCCTGGCTGCCCTGAACCTGAACACCGCTCGTTCGATCCTCGAAGACAGCGTTGCCAGCACCAAGGCCCTGATGGGTGCCAAGGACCTGCAGGAAGTTCTGTCCCTGCAAAGCTCGCTGGCTCAGCCGCTGGTCGAGAAGGCTGTTGCCTACGCTCGCAGCGTGTATGAAATCGCTTCGCAGAGCCAGGAAGAGCTGTCCAAGGTCGTCGAAGGCCAGGTCGCTGAAATGAACAAGGGCGTTGCCGTTGCTCTGGACAAGGCTGCCAAGTCCGCACCGGCTGGTTCCGACGTTGCCGTGGCTGCTGTCAAGTCCGCCATCGCCGCTGCCAACAGCGCCTACGACAGCTTCAGCAAGGCCGCCAAGCAGGCGACCGAACTGGCCGAAGCCAACGTTGCTGCTGCTACCAGCGCAACCGTGAAGGCCGTGAGCACCACGACCAAGACGGCTGCCAAGAAGGCTGCCTGATCGAATTCAGCCCCGGCTGAATGAAAATGGCCCCGCACTGCGGGGCCATTTTTTCGTCTACGGTATATCGCGCTCATCGGTGGGCACAGAGAGTGCGCAGCCAAATGGGCATCCAGCCACTACAACAACTGCTTGAGTGACTCCAGACTTTCGGGGCCACCTTCCAGGCGAACGCAATCGTCTGATTCCTGCTCCCACGCCGCCGCTGAAGCCAGATGAAGGTGCGCAGAGATTCTGGATGCAACCAAGTCTGTGAGCAGGCCGGCTGGAACCCAGAACATCTCCGTACCTCTCAGCGCATTTGGAACAGGGCTGCCACATACCGAGCAGAAGTCTGTCCGGTAGCCACCTGGCTTTTGAAAGGAGCGGATTCTTTCCTGACCGGACACCCAGCGGAAGTGCGCTCGCTGGACAAAAGTAGCGGCATTGGCCGCTGATCCGGTTGCTCGACGACACAGGGAGCAGTGGCATTGATAGAGGTTTGGTAGCGCTCCATCAATTTCAAACCTTACCTCTCCGCACAGGCATTCGCCTTTCATCAAGCCCCCTGATCACTTGACACCGGACCGGATCGTCTGCGCAGGCGCCTGAACCTGGCCAGCGCACTGCGCTCCCGACCTTATCAACCGAGGTCTTCGGACTCGGCAGCCTTGATCTCCGGACCAACCGCTGCCAGAGCCTCAGCCGTGTAGTGATGCGGAAAGAGCCGCCGCATCTCGCCCTCAATCCAGGCTTCGGCCCGGGTGTTCAGCTCTTCCGTTTTCACACCTTTGACGTCGATCGGAGGCCCGATGCTGACCACGATCTCGCCGGGCTGCTTCAGAAACGCATTGCGCCGCCAGAACTCGCCCGCATTGTGAGCCACCGGCACGATGGGGACACCGGCGCGCTTTGCCAGCCAGGTTCCGCCGATCTTGTAGCGACGGGTCGTTCCCGGCGCCACGCGCGTGCCTTCGGGGAACACCACGACCCAGAAGCCTTCCTTCAGCCTGGCCCTGCCCTGTTCAACGACTTGAGCGAGCGCATCCTTGCCGGCAGCGCGGTCGATGGCGATACCGGGAATCTGGGCCAGCCCCCAACCGAAAAACGGTACGCGCAGCAACTCACGCTTCAGCACGAAGCACAGGGGCGGAAAGATCACCTGCAAGGCCATGGTTTCCCACGCCGACTGATGCTTGGACAGGATGACGGACGGCCCCGCAGGAATGTTCTCCTTGCCGATCACCCGGTAGCGGATACCGAGCAGGTGCCATACGAACCACATGACGAGCGGCGCCCACGAGGTGATGATCCGGTGCCTGACCCGCGGCGGGAAGGGAAAGGTCAGCACCCCGAAGATCGCATAGGGCGGCGTGACGATCGCGAGGACGATCGCAAACAGAAAGGAACGCAGAAAGATCACGATAAAGACCCGCAGGCTCAGGCAGTGAGATCGGCAACAACCGCTGCCAGATCAGGATAGACGAGCGTCCCTTCGGGCAGGGCCGGGTCCTGTTGGGTTTTCGTGCCCTTGCCGGTGAGCACGAGATAGGGTTTGCAGCCGACGGCGATGCCAGCCTGCAGATCGCGCAGACTGTCGCCGACGACCGGCACGCCCTTGAGGTCGACGTTGAAGCGCTCCGAGACCTGAATCAGCAAGCCAGGCTTCGGTTTGCGACACGCGCAGGTGGAGTCGGCCGAATGCGGACAGAAGAAGATCGCATCGAGCCGGCCACCGACCTGCGCCAGACTCTTCACCATCTTGTCGTTGATTGCATTGAGCGTGTCCATGCCGAACAGCCCACGGCCAACGCCGGACTGATTGGAGGCCACGACCACCCGCCAGCCCCACTGATTGAGCCGTGCAATGGCTTCCAGCGAGCCGGGAATCGGTTTCCACTCGTCGGGAGACTTGATGAACTGGTCGGAGTCCACATTGATGACTCCGTCACGGTCCAGGATGATCAGCTTCATTCACACGCTCCGCACGGGTTGGAGGCGATCCGCACGCAGCGGACCGCCTCCGGATCGATCAGGCCGACAGACGCGAAAGGTCAGCCACCTGGTTCATCAGGCCAGCAAGCCGCGCCAGCAGGGCGAGCCGGTTCTGCCGCGTCAGGGGCTCTTCAGCCATCACCATCACGCCGTCGAAGAAAGCGTCCACCGCATCGCGCAGGCTCGCGAGCTTGAGCAGGGCTTCGGTGTAGTTCTCGTTGGCAACATGAGAGCTGACCAGCGGCGCAATCTCGTTGAGCTGGTGGAAAAGCGCCTTCTCCGCCTCTTCCTGCAGCAAGGCCACGTCAGGCTCGCCGGGCTGCGCTTCGGTCTTCTTCAGGATATTGACGATGCGCTTGTTGGCAGCAGCCAGTGCGGCAGATTCGGGCAGCGCGAGGAAGGCCTCGACCGCGTCGAGCTTGGCCGGCACGAGGTCGATGCGGGCCGGGCGCAGCGCGAGCACTGCGTCGGCGACGGCAGCATCGCGCCCGCCCGCGCCTTCGCGCAGCAGGTTGCGCAGACGCTCAAGCATGAAGTCCTGCAGCTGCGCCTGGAAGCCTTCGGCGGTCAGCAGTCCCGGGGCAAACCCGGCGGCGGCAAGTTCGATCAGCTGCGGCAGCTGGAGCGGCAGCGGTGCTTCCATCAGGATCCGCAGCACGCCCAGCGCCGCCCTGCGCAGCGCGAACGGATCGCGGTCGCCCGTCGGCACCATGCCAATGCCGAAGAATCCCACCAGCGCATCGAGCTTGTCGGCAAGCGCCACCGCACACGCAACGTTGCCGTCCGGCAGCACGTCGCCGGCGAAACGCGGCTGATAGTGCGCCTGGATGGCATCCGCCACCACCGCGCTCTCTCCGTCATGGCGGGCATAGTAGCGCCCCATCACACCCTGGAGTTCCGGAAACTCGCCGACCATGTCGGTCACCAGATCGACTTTGGCCAGCAATGCCGCACGTGTCGCTGCCTGGACGTCAGCAGACAGCAGGCCGGCGATATGAGCGGCCAGCACGCCGAGCCGTTCGACGCGCTCGAACTGGTTACCCAGCTTGTTGTGATAAACCACGCTCGCCAGCCGCGGCAGGCGCGACTCGAGGGTCTGCTTCTTGTCCTGTTCGAAGAAGAAGCGCGCATCGGACAGACGCGGGCGCACCACGCGCTGATTGCCGATGACGATGTTCGACGGGTCCTCCAGCTGCATGTTGGACACGATCAGGAAGCGGTTCAGCAGCGTCCCGTCGACGTCAAACAGCGGAAAGTACTTCTGGTTCGCGCGCATGGTGAGAATCAGGCACTCCTGCGGTACGGCCAGGAATTCAGCCTCGAACTCACCGACGTAGACCGTGGGGTGCTCGACCAGCGCCGCCACTTCGTCGAGCAGATCGGCATACTCGCCGATCGACGCCTGCTGGCGTGCAGCCTCGGCGATCAGCTGGCGTTCGATCTCGGCACGGCGCTCGGCAAAATCCGGCATCACCTTGCCTTCGGCCAGCAGCGTGGGCTCGTAGGCGTTGGCAGTGGCGATATCGATCTCGCCTCGGCTCATGAAACGGTGACCGCGGGTAGTGCGGCCGCTGTCGAGATCGAGCACACGCCCCGGCACGACGTCCGCGCCGTGCAGCATGGAGAGCTTATGCACCGGACGCACGAAGGTGGCATCACCATCCCCCCAGCGCATCACCTTGGGGATGGGCAGCGCCTTGACCGCGTCCTGGACGATGGTCGACAGCACGTCCTCCAGCTTCGCACCCGGCACGGTTGCGGTGTGGAACAGGGCTTCGGCCTTGCCGTCGACACGGCGCTCGAAGCCGGCAACCGCATCCAGCGCAATGCCCTTTGCTTCCATCTTCTTGAGCAAGGCCTGCGTGGGCTTGCCTTCGGCATCGAGGGCCACGGACACAGGCATCAGCTTCTCAGTCACGTCCTTTGCCGCAGCGGCAGCGACAACGTCCGCCACGGTCACGGCCAGCCTGCGGGGGCTGGCGAAACTGCGGAAGGCCGCGGCAGCGGGTGCCAGCCCGCGTGCTTTAAGGCCCTCGGCAATCTTGGAGGCAAAGGTCTCGCCCAGACGCGGCAGCGCCTTGGGTGGCAATTCTTCGGTCAGAAGTTCGACGAGCAGGGTCGCGCTGGTCATCACGCGGGCTCCTTGTTGTTCAGCATCGGGAAGCCAAGCGCTTCACGGGATTCGTAGTAGGCCTGCGCCACCGCGCGCGACAGGTTGCGGATGCGGCCGATGTAAGCCGCGCGCTCGGTCACCGAGATCGCGCCACGGGCGTCGAGCATGTTGAAGTTGTGCGCCGCCTTGAGCACCATTTCGTAGGCCGGCAGCGCCAGACCGACTTCCATCAGGCGCTTGGCTTCGGATTCATAGTTGGCAAACAGCGAGAACAGGAACTCGACGTTCGAGTGCTCGAAGTTGTAGGTCGACTGCTCGACCTCGTTCTGGTGGTAGACGTCGCCGTACGTGACCTTGGAGCCGTCCGGATACACTGCCCAAACGAGGTCGTAGACGTTCTCGACGCCCTGCAGATACATCGCCAGGCGCTCGAGACCGTAGGTGATCTCGCCCAGCACCGGCTTGCAGTCGATGCCGCCAACCTGCTGGAAATAGGTGAACTGGGTGACTTCCATGCCATCGAGCCACACTTCCCAGCCCAGGCCCCAGGCGCCGAGCGTGGGGTTCTCCCAGTCGTCCTCGACAAAGCGGATGTCGTGCGCGTTGGGATCGATACCGAGCGCACGCAGGGAGTCAAGGTAGAGCTCCTGGATGTTCAGCGGCGACGGCTTGAGCACCACCTGATACTGGTAGTAGTGCTGCAGACGGTTCGGGTTCTCACCGTAGCGGCCGTCCTTGGGACGGCGCGAGGGCTGGACATACGCCGCATTCCACGGCTCGGGGCCGAGTGAGCGCAGAAAGGTGGCGGTGTGCGAGGTGCCGGCACCCACTTCGAGATCGTAGGGTTGCAGCAGCACGCAGCCACGCTCGCCCCAGAACTGCTGGAGCGTCAGGATGACTTGCTGGAAGGTCGGATTCTTGAGTGACATGGTCTCGGGCGGCAGGGCCGCGCAACGAACGCAAAGCACAGGATTTTACTGGCATTCGGCCCCGCGCGGGCAGGCGATCGGCTGCATCGGCTCAATCGCGGTGCGCCAGAGCGCATTTTCAGGGTGTCTGCAATGCCGGCGGCAAGCGCATTGCCAGCGCCGTCAGGCTAGGCGGCGGGCGCCCGCCGTCGCCGCAGCACGGCGATCAGCAGCAGTCCGGCAGCAATCAGCAACACCGGCCAGTTGCCCCAGTGTGCATAGGGCGTCGTCCCTTTGAAGCCACGCACCTCGGCTTCGAGCACGCCCGCCTCGAAGGCTGGCAACACCGCATCGACGTGACCATCGGGCTGAATCACGGCAGTCATGCCGGTATTGGTCGAGCGCAGCATCGGGCGTCCGGTCTCGAGCGCGCGGACGCGGGCGATCTGCAGATGCTGGGGCTGCGCCAGCGAATCGCCATACCAGGCAAGATTGGAAATGTTCAGCATCAGCGTAGCTTGCGGCAGGCTGGAGAGCAGCTCCGCCCCGAAGAGATCTTCGTAGCAGATGTTCAAGGCCACGCGCTGCCCAAGCACACTCATCGGCGGCTGCTCGCGGGCGCCGCGCGTCTGATCCGACATCGGAATGTCCGCCAGGCGGTAGAACCAGCCAAAGAAAGGCGGCGAATACTCACCGAAGGGAACGAGATGGCGCTTGGCGTAGTGCTGCTGCGGCCCGTTGCCAACGCTGATCGCGGCATTGAAGATCTGCCCGGCATCGTCACGGGAGAACACCCCGAGCACCAGCATGCCGCCACGCTCACTCACCATGCCACCGAGCAGGTCGAGGTAGCCTTCAGGCAGTCGCTCCACCAGTGTCGGCAGGGTGGTCTCCGGCAACACCACGAAATCCGCGCGACTATCGCTCACCAGCCTCAGATTGGTCTGCAACACCTCGGCAAAGTGCCCGGGCGCCCACTTGAGGTCCTGCTCGACATTCGTCTGGATCAGGGCAACCGACAGCGGCTCGCCCTCGGGCTCGGTCCACTCGACGCGGCCAAGTCCGATCGCGAGCACGAACACGCCGGCGATGATCGCAAGCGGTCGCGGCAAGCCCCGCAGCCGGCGCCAGGGTGCAAGCGCAGCCAGGGCCGCAACGAAGGCGACCGCGCCGCCGACGCCGTACACGCCGATCACCGGCAGATAGGCGGCCAGCGGGCTGGGCGGGGTCTGCGAATAACCGGTGGCAAGCCAGGGGAAGCCGGTGAAGACAACGCCCCGCAGCCACTCGGCGAGAATCCACAAGGCCGCGAACAGCGCCCCCCTCCAGACCAGGCCGCCTGACTTGAGGCGCACATAGAGCGCACCGGCCAGCGCCGGATAGAGCGCGAGGTAAAGGCAGAACAGCAGAATGGCGAACGCCGCGAGCGGCATGGGCATGCCACCGAAACGGTTGAGCGCAACGTAGAGCCAGGACACGCCGGCCAGGAAAGCACCCAGCCCCCATCCGAGCCCGCACATGAATCCCGTCCGGGCATCGGGGGCGCGCTCAAGAAGGAAGGCCAGCGCGCCCACACCGAGAAATACGAGCACGAACCAGCCGAAGGGCGCGAAGCCGAGCACCGACACGCCACCGGCCAGCAACGCCGGCAGGAAAGCCGGCGTCAGCCGACCCCGCAACAGCGCGATCATCAGTCGCCGCTGGCTTCGGATACGACCGGCACCCGCTCCACCACAAGGGTGTGCACTCGGCGACTGTCTGCGCGGAGCACCTGGATTTTCAGCCCCTCGAGCACCACGGCCTCGCCACGCTTGGGCAGGCGACCGAACTGACGAATGACCAGGCCACCGACGGTGTCGACTTCCTCATCGCTGAAATGGGTCGCAAACGCCGCGTTGAAGTCCTCGATCTCGGTGGTTGCCTTGACGCGGTAGCGCCCGCTCTGGTCGAGGCGGATGTTGTCGCCGATCTCGTCGAAATCGTACTCGTCCTCGATGTCGCCGACGATCTGCTCAAGCACGTCCTCGATGGTCACGAGGCCGGCAACGCCGCCGTACTCGTCGACAACGATGGCCATGTGATTGCGACTGACACGGAAGTCGCGCAGCAGCACGTTGAGACGCTTGGATTCGGGCACGAACACCGCAGGACGCAGCATGTCGCGCAGATCGAACTCGCGACCGGCAAAGTAACGCAGCAAGTCCTTTGCCAGCAGGATGCCCGATACATCGTCCTTGCTCTCCCCGATTGCAGGGAAGCGCGAGTGGGCGGTGTCGACGACAAAGGCGGCGATCTTGTCCATCGGATCGTCGACATGCACGACGTCCATCTGGGCACGGGGAATCATCACGTCACGCACCTGCATGTCCGACATCTGCAGGGCGCCCTCGATGATCGAAAGGGCATCGGCATCGAGCAGATTGCGATCGAATGCCGAGTGAAGTAGCGCGAGAAGCTCATCGCGATCTTCCGGCTCGCGCGAAAGAAGGGCCGAAAGTCGCTCGATTAGCGAGGGTTTACTAGGGCTACTGTCCATTTTAGTGATGGGTAAGGAATAAGGAGTGAGCAATTACAAGCACGAACCATGCATGCAATCACCCACGCCTTACGCCTCACCCCGAGGCGTTGCCCTCATGCATATGGGTCAGCATAGCCGAGGGTACGCAGAATGTCGCGCTCGCGCGCTTCCATGACGCTCGCCTCAGCCTCCACTTCATGGTCATAGCCCTGCATGTGCAGCATGCCATGCACCACCAGATGGGCAAAGTGCGCATCGAGCGACTTGCCCTGCTCACCCGCTTCGCGCACCACAACCGGCACGCACAGGACGAGATCGCCCATCAAGGGTGCGCCCTCGACCTGCGGCATGTCCGACTCCTCGCCGTAGGCAAAGGTCAGCACATTGGTTGCATAGTCCTTGCCACGGTAGTTGCGGTTGAGCTCCCGGCCTTCCGCTTCGCCCACGAGCCGCACGGTAACCTCAACATCGCGCTGCAAAGCAGCCTGAGCCCAGCGCCGGATCTGGTGCTTCTTGGGCGCACTGATCCGGTCGCTGCCTTCCAGCGCCTTCTGCACCGTCAGGTTCAGCATCGGCGGCGCTATGGTTTCCGGCAGATCGATCGAATCGACCTCGATCATGTCGTGATGCACGTCCACGCGCAGGGTCAGCACGTTACAGGCGGCCGGTTGCACGCTGATGACGGGGACATCGGCCTCATTTACCGTGTCCGCCTCGACCTCGATGTCTCCCCACGCCTTGCTGGGAAAAGACAGCAGCAGGCGGCGGCCATCGCTGAACTCAACCTCAAGGCGCTCGGCCTTGACCCGGCTCGAGCGCCCCTCGCTGTCGATGGCAATGATCTTGGGGCTATTCGCCTGCCTGGGCATGACTCACTTCCTTTGCTTTTGCTGCAGCAGCACGCGCGACGCGCGCCGTCTGATTGTCGTAGGCTTCAACGATGCGGGCCACCAGGGGGTGACGCACCACATCTTCTTTCTGAAATTCGGTAAAGGCCAGTCCGCGCACCTTGCCAAGCACTTCGCGTGCCTCAAGCAGGCCGCTGCGGTTGCCTCGCGGCAAATCGATCTGGGTGAGGTCGCCGGTGACGACGGCCTTGGCACCGAATCCGATCCGGGTCAGGAACATCTTCATCTGCTCGGGCGTCGTGTTCTGCGCTTCATCGAGAATGATGAACGCGTTGTTCAGCGTGCGCCCGCGCATGAAGGCAAGCGGTGCGATCTCGAGCGTACCGCGCTCGAAGAGCTTGGTGACCCGCTCCACCCCCATCAGTTCATACAGGGCGTCATACAGCGGTCGCAGATAGGGGTCGACCTTCTGCGCCAGATCGCCCGGCAGAAAGCCAAGGCGCTCGCCCGCCTCGACCGCAGGCCGGGTCAGCAGGATGCGCTCAACCAGATCGCGCTCCAGCGCATCGACCGCACTCGCGACCGCGAGATAGGTCTTGCCGGTACCGGCGGGGCCGATGCCGAAGGTGATGTCATGCTCCTGGATGTTACGCAGGTACTCGACCTGACGCGGCGTGCGCCCGTGCAGGTCGTGCTTGCGCGTCATCAGCACCGGCGCCGATTTCACGGCATCCGCATGAGTGCCGATCTCGATCAGCGCAAGCTGCAGATCGGCGGGCGACAGGTGCTCGTCGGCCCCGGCATAGAACTGCTTCAGCGCCTGCTCGGCGAGCCGCGTCTTGGTCAGCGCCCCCTGCAGCGAGAAGCGCTCGCCACGGCGGGAAATGGTGATGTCGAATGCAGCTTCGATCTGGCGCAGATTCTCGTCGAGCGTGCCGCACAGATTGGCGAGCCGGGCATTGTCGACCGGCTCGAAGGACAGTTCGATACTGCGCGCCATCAGGACTCCCGCGTCACGATTTCGCCGCGCAGGCTGTGCGGCAGCGCAGACGTGATCCGGACATCGATGAACTGGTTGATCAACCGGGTCCGGTTGGGCGAACTTGCCACAAAGTTGACCACGCGGTTGTTATCGGTGCGCCCTGCAAGCTCGTCCGGGTCCTTGCGCGAAGGCCCTTCGACGAGGATGCGCTGCACCGTTCCCACCATGGCCTGACTGATGACCTGCGCCTGCTCGTCGATCCGCTTCTGCAGCCGCGCCAGCCAGCGCAACTTGGTCTCCTGCGGTACCGGATCTTCAAGATCCGCCGCAGGCGTACCCGGACGCGAGCTATACACAAAGCTGAAGGACGAATCGAAGCCCACCTCGTCAATCAGCTTCATGGTTTTCTCGAAGTCCTCTTCGGTCTCACCGGGGAAGCCCACGATGAAGTCCGACGACAGCGACAGGTCGGGCCGCGCAGCGCGCAGTTTCTTCACCACCGACTTGAATTCGAGCACGGTGTAACCACGCTTCATGGCCGCCAGCACGCGATCGGAACCGGACTGCACGGGCAGATGGAGATGGGACACCAGCTTGGGGATGTTCATGTAGGCATCGAACACCCGCTGCGACATCTCGCGCGGATGCGAGGTCGTGTAGCGGATACGTTCGATGCCGGGGATGTCGGCCACACACTCCAGCAGAAAGGCAAAGTCGCCCTCCTCGCCGCCTTCACGCACGATCTCACCGCGCCAGGCATTCACGTTCTGCCCCAGCAGGGTCACTTCCTTCACCCCCTGCGCCGCCAGTCCGGCCACCTCGGCCAGCACATCATCGAGCGGGCGGGACACCTCCTCGCCGCGTGTGTACGGCACCACGCAGAAAGTACAGTACTTGGAGCACCCCTCCATGATCGACACGAAGGCACTCGCGCCCTCAACCCGCGCCGGCGGCATGGCGTCGAACTTCTCGATCTCGGGGAAAGAGATATCCACCTGCGAGCGACCGCTCTTGCGCCGGGCCTCGATCAGCGCCGGCAGACGATGCAGGGTCTGGGGGCCGAACACCACGTCCACGTAGGGCGCGCGCGTAACGATCGCCTCGCCTTCCTGGCTCGCCACGCAACCACCCACACCGATGATCAGATCCGGATTCTGCTGCTTGAGCAGACGCACGCGACCCAGGTCGTGAAACACCCGCTCCTGCGCCTTCTCGCGCACCGAACAGGTGTTGAACAGGATGATGTCCGCTTCTTCGGGGTTCTCGGTCTTGGTCAGACCGTCTTTCGCACCAAGTACGTCCGCCATCTTGTCGGAGTCGTACTCGTTCATCTGGCACCCGAAGGTGCGGATGTAGAGTTTCTTCATTGAGGGGTGTTCACTGCTTGGGGTCGGGCGCAGCAATTTCCTCGGGCGTGAGAATCCACACCCGATGAACCTGGCCAATATTATCGATCAGCACTCGTACCATATGCTCTCCGTTCACGTAGGAGGGCAATACGATACGGTTATTGGTGTCACGAATCTGAGCGCCGGGGCTGAGCAGGAAGGCCTTGCCATCCACACTCACCTGTCCGACGGCGACAAAGGTCATCTCCACCTTCTTGGCAGCAACAGGAAACGGCCGCAACCCAGCGGCAAGCGCGAGCTGAGAACTCAGGCAGGCCAAAACGAGGCACAAAACGAGGCGAAGGTCGCGCACGATTTCCCGGCAATGCCGATGGAAGATATCAAGGCCCTGGATGATCTCCGATCGCCCCCTTCCTGTCAATGCAAACCCCTTATAAATCAAGCCCTCCAGCCCGGACGCCCGCAAAACCCCAGCCTCGCTGCTCACTGCGCACCTGAAAATTCCCATCAACAGGATATTGACGCACACAGGTTGAACGGCTATATTGCTGCGCTCTGTTGGTGATGTAGCTCAGACGGTTAGAGCGATGGATTCATAACCCATAGGTCGGCAGTTCGATTCTGCCCATCACCACCACAAAATACAGTGAAAAGCCCAGCCCTCACCGGCTGGGCTTTTTGCTTTCTGGCCTGGACCTGGGTCGCGGATCGACACACCTGACTCCGCCAAGGTGGACAACGAGTCCGTACCGGCGCAACTCAGCCACTTCGCAGAACAACGCGAACATCCGAGCATCGGCCGCGCCCGGTGAGGCGCAACAACTCGATGACCTCAGTCGGCCAAGGTTGGGGCGCACCAGGCAATGTGCCCCTTGCCAGCCTCATCCAGGCGCTCAACCATGGCAGCAGCCGAGCTCTCCTCAAGCGAGAAAACGAACGTGACCTGTGCGCCATGCTGAACGCATTGCAGTTGCCCCCGGGCCGCTTCAAGCTCTCGACGCAGCAGCCCCTCAAGCGCGTAGGGAACCGCGCATTGAAGGGTTCTCACTTTCAGAACAGGCACCTTGGTCGCCGACTTGAGAGCCTGGGCAACGCAGTTCGTGTAGGCCCGCACCAATCCGCCTGCCCCTAGCTGCACGCCTCCGTAGTAGCGCACAACCGTCGCCACCACTCCGTCCAGGTCCTGATGCCGTAGCACATCGAGCATCGGGCGCCCGGCCGTACCTGACGGTTCGCCATCATCCACCGCAGCGGAGTGACCGCCTGCAAGAAGCGCCCAGCAGACATGTGCAGCCCCGGGATGCGTCTCGCGCAATCCGGCGACGATGAGCTTTGCGGCCTCACGGTCGGAGACAGGTTGCACGCGACACAGGAACCGGCTCTTCTTGGTGAGCAGTTCACTCTCAACGGCAGAGGCAATAGTCAGAGACATGAGCGGGAGGGTAAAGCAGGGGCAGGTCGCGCGCCAACGGCACGCCGAAGAAAAACAATGGCCCCAGCCGTCACCGACTGGACTCCTTCGTATTCCCTTCGGGCCAAGATTCAGCGCAAACGTGCCATGCTCAAAACGCCACCGGCATGGGGCGGTCACGGTTTTCAGCGGGCACGCACTCCACCGGTCGCGATCAGGTCAGGCGCGCAATGAGCGTCTCGATCGCGCGCACGAGCCGCTCCGATTTCCTTGCATCAAGCCCATCGGGATGGGGCGAGGCAAACCGGCGTGAATCGTTGTCGTAGTACTTGCCGCTGGCCGTCGCAAACTCATCAGACAGTGCCGCGCGAGTGAGGATATCCGCGCCAATACCGAGATCGCCGCCGTCGACACCGAAGCCCTCCTTCACCATCTTGCTCCCCAGCAAGGACCCGGGATTAACCGCAACGATGACCGCCCCGTCCGCCTTCAGTTCGAGCGCCAGATGTCGGGACCACATTGTCAATGCCAGCTTGCTTTGCGCATACGCCGCCATGTCAGCCAGAGGAACCTTGCCTGCCAGCGCGTCCAGATCAACCGGCGCCTGCGCAGCGGAGGACAGGTTGATCACCCTGCCAGACCGCCCCAGCAGCGGCAGGAGCAGCTTCGTCAGCAGATAGGGCGCGATCGTATTCACCGCAAATCGCACATCAAGCCCGTCGGGGGTAATGGGTTCGGGCGTACGGAGGATGCCGGCGTTGTTGATCAGCACATCGAGCCTGGCATGCCGTTCGGCCACGGCGCTGGCGAGTACCTTGACCTCGCCCATGCGTGACAGATCAGCCACGCAGGTTTCCGCCACACCAGCCCCCGGTAGCGCACCCAGAGTTCTTTCCGCCTCCGCCAACTTGCGCGGATTACGTCCGTGCAAGAGTACGGTGTGCCCTTTCAAGACCAGCATTTTTGCTGTCTCGAGGCCAATGCCGTCGGTCGAACCGGTGACAAGAATCGTTTTCTGCATTGTCGCTCCTCGCTCACACGCTGAAGTCCGGCAGCACTTCGGCGGCCAGACGGTGGATTGTGGTCTCGATATCAGCATGGTTGAAGCGCAGGTTCAGCACCACGTGATTCACGCCGATCGAACCCAGCTCTTTCAGGTAGGCCCGAAGGTGAAGCACGCCTGCGCGGAAGCCCAGATGAATCGGTTGCGGCGGCATATCCGGGTCGTCGGTCAGATCGACAGACAGCGATTGCATCGCCGGCTTTGCGGCGCCGCCCACGGCCTCGACCCGCGCCCGCGCCCGCCAGTCGGCAACGATCTTCGCCTGCACCGACGCCGGGCGCGGATAGTTGATCCAGCCCGCGCCGTGGCGTGCGATCCAGTCAGGGGCCTCCTGGCTGGCGCCAGTAATCAGCAGCAGTTTTCCGCCCGCAGGTTTGGGCAACATGTCCATGTCGCCATCGGGGCAGCCATGGATGTTCTCAAACGCTGGCGATGCGTCCCACATGCGCTCGATATAGTCGAAGCTGGCACGAAAACGGACCCCGCGCTCGGCAAAAGGCAGGGCGACCGGCCGGATACTCTTCCGGCCGGTCGCCCGACGCAACCCCGAGAATGATCCGCCCCTCCGACAGCACGTCTGCGCTGGCCGCCGCCTTTGCCATATGGGCCAGATGACGCAGGGGCAGCACAATACTCGCCACGCCCGGTGCGATCCGCTCGGTGCGGGCGACGACACACGCCGCGGCGATCGCTTTCCGTGCCGACCCGCGCCTTGCAGGCGGCCGACTGGTGCTGGATGACGGCTTGAGTCAGAAGATCGCCACACTCGCAGGGGCAGGAATCTCGGTGAATTCACTGTGGAGCGTTCATCGCGAACTTGCAGAGGGCAAGCTCGTACGCGTACTGCCGGACTACTGGGTCGACGATCAGTCCGCGTTGTGGCTGGTCTATCCGAAATCCAATGTCCTGACGGCAAAGGTCAGGATATTCATCGACTTTCTGATGGACAGAATCGGCAACGCGCCAGCATGGCGCGCGCCTTGAAAAACAGCGCCCGGCAGCCACGACAAGGGCCGCCGGACGCTGATGCCATCAGTCCTCGATGACCGGCGCCGGTTCGTCCACTCCGGCAAACCAGGTGGACTTGATCACGTCGTGAATCTCGCCGATCCCCACCTGCAGATCATCCACAAACCGGTGCAGGTCGTCCGGTGAGCCGGCCAGCCAGTCGGTATCCACCGAGTCGAAGCGGTCCTGCAAGGCCGTTACCACTGCACGAGCCGCATCGTTCCGCGGCAGGGTGTACATGTTTCGATGCAGATCCATGAGACAGCGCTTCACCGAACGCGGGAAAAGCGGGTCGTTGAGGATGAAGCGAACCACTTCCGGACCGCGCACCCGGTGACGAACATGCTGGCGGTACATCTGGTAGGCCGACAGCGACTTGAGCACGCCCATCCACTGCAGATTCTCGAAGGGTGTGAGATCTCCCGGTGCGCGGGGCAGCAGGTTCGCCGAGCGCACGTCCAGGGTACGGGTGGTCATGTCGGCACGCTCGAGATAGCAGCCCATACCGCAGAAGGTGCGGGCCGGCGTGTGACTCAAGGTACCGATGATCATCCCGGTAATGGTCTGGCAACCGCGAATCACGGTCTTGAGAAACCCGTCCATGCGGCGCACTGAAATGCCCTGGCTGGCCTGCTCGCTGACGGCGTGGTAAAGCTGATTGACTTCCTCCCACACCTCGCGCGGCATCACCTCGCGAGTGGTACGCAGGTTCTCGCGTGCGGCAGCAAGTGCCGAGACGATCGAGCCACTGTAACGCCGGTCGGCACACAGGAAGGCCAGCACGCTGGCCTCGTCGCGCTTGCCATAGTGCTCGTTGAAGAGTTCGTCACTGCCCGTGATATTGATCAGCGAGGACCAGCCCAGGTTGGCCGTACCCGGAAAATCGAGCATTACGTGGCGGCTGACCTGGATCAGACGGGCAGTGTCTTCGGCGCGCTCCATGTAGCGCCCCATCCAGTAAAGGTTTTCTGCGACTCGGGACAACATGTTCAGGCCCCCTCGGTATCGACAATCCAGGTGTCTTTGCTGCCACCACCCTGAGATGAGTTCACCACCAGCGACCCCTTGACCAGCGCAACCCGTGTCAGGCCACCCGTCGTCACATAGGTATCGGTACCGACAGAGAGAATGAACGGACGCAAATCGACGTGCCGCGGATCGATACCGTCTCCGCACAGTGTTGGCGCGGCAGACAGCATGAGCGTCGGCTGCGCCATGTAGTTGCGCGGATCGGCCTTGATACGCTCCGCGAATTCGGCCTGCTGTTCAGCGGTCGAGTGCGGCCCGACCAGCATGCCGTAACCGCCTGATTCGTTGGCAGGCTTGACCACCAGCTTGTCGAGATTGTCGAGCACATAGCGCCGGTCGTCTTCGTACATGCACAGATAACTCGGCACATTGGGCACGATCGCCTCTTCGCCAAGGTAATACTTGATGATCTTGGGGACGAACGCGTACACGACCTTGTCGTCCGCAACACCCGCACCCGGCGCATTGCACAGCGCCACCTTGCCCGCGCGCCAGGACCGCATCAGGCCGCGCACGCCCAGCATCGAGTCGGGATTGAAGGCCTCCGGATCGATGAACAAGTCATCAACCCGCCGGTAGATCACATCCACCCGCTTGAGGCCATCGATCGTGCGCATGTAGACACAATCGTCGGTACCGACAATGAGGTCGGAGCCTTCGACGAGATCCACGCCCATCTGCTGCGCAAGATAGGCGTGCTCAAAATAGGCCGAGTTATAGATGCCCGGGGTCAGGATCGCAATCGAAGGCATCTCGCCCGGACGCGGCGACATCGCCGAGAGCATGTCGTAGAGCTGTGACGGGTAGTCGTCGACCGGCATGATCCTGCCGGCTTCGAACATCTCGGGCATCACCCGCTTCATCACGTTGCGGTTCTCGAGCATGTAGGACACGCCCGAGGGGATGCGCAGATTGTCTTCGAGGACGTAGATGGTGCCATCCTTGTCGCGCACCAGATCCGAACCGCAGATGTGTGCCCAGATGCCGTGCGGCGGACTCACACCCACGCATTGAGGGCGGAAGTTCACCGACTGCTCGAGCAGTTCGGCCGGAAAGACGCCATCCTTGATGATGCGCTGGTCGTGGTAGAGGTCGTCGATGAACAGGTTCAGCGCGTGCACGCGCTGCTTGAGCCCCGCCTCGACGCGCTCCCACTCCTTCAGCGGAATGATTCGCGGCACGATGTCGAAGGGCCAGGCCCGATCGATCATGTTGCCGTCCGAATACACGGTGAAGGTGATTCCCATCACCTGAATCGCCACCTCGGCGGCGGTCTTGAGCTCTGCCACTTCTTCGGCGGACAGGCTCGCTAGGTAACGGCACAACTCATCGGCTGCTTCCCGGGGCACCCCGTCCTCGGTGACAAGCTCGTCGTACAAACCCGAACAGGCGTAATCGCTCCAATCGATGCGTGCCATAGCTCCCTCTGCGGTACCGGCCCGCGAATTGCGGGTAGATCCGTCATACAGTACCCTTGCCGCGCCGTATTTTCCAGCACAGCCTTCATCGAGCGCGTTCATCCGCCCACGGCTTGACGACGGATACGCCGCATGGGGAATTGAGCCACAAAATTGGCGGGGGCATCCGCCCCTTACTGCACAGCGAAGCCCGCCATGCGCGACGTGAAGAGCGCCCCCCGACCCGGCTTCGCCGACGCATGCACGCGCACGCGGGCGGTTTCCGTACATTGGGACTTTCGGTTGATGGCCTGCTGGCTGGCCGCATTCAGGCACTGGCGTAGCAGATTTCCATGCTGGTTGTCTCGCGGGCAGTCCCGGCGCACACTTCCCGCACAGAGGCTTGAAATCCATCTGCGTGCAGCTGAGACGTCCGCCGCATTCATTCCTACTTACGAAGTGGTAATCTTCGCCACCGCAAAGCGCCCCGGGACCGCGCTGCCGATGTCTCGTCATCGGTCGTTACCGAAAATGCTCCAAGGCCGTTTTCAGGAAGGAAGATTCTGATGCACCGCATTGCTCTGACACTGACCGTCGCCACATGTCTCGCCTTTCCCTTGCACGCGGCCAGCCAGCAGGAGCGCACCGGACGCCTTGAACGCGTCACGGCAGACAGGGAGGTCCGCGTCTGCATCTGGCCGGACTATTACGGCATCAGCTATCGCAACCCGAAAACGCAGGAGCTCTCGGGGATCGACATCGACATGGCCGAGGCGCTCGGCAAGGATCTTGGCGCCAGCGTTGTTTTCGTAGACAGCTCATTCGCGCGCCTGATCGACGACATCAGCGCCGACCGGTGCGACGTCGCCATGTTCGCGGTTGGCATCACCCCGCAACGACAGAAGAAACTGCGCTTCACCACGCCGCATCTCGCCAGCGACATCTACGCCATTGCGTCGAAAACCAACCGCCGCATCAAGCAGTGGGACGATATCGACAAGCCGGGGTCGGTCGTCGCCGTGGCGAAGGGGACGCTGCATGAGCCTGTGATGCGCAACAAGCTCAAGGCCGCCGAACTGCTGGTGCTCGACACCCCGTTTGCGCGCGAACAGGAGGTGCAGGCGGGGCGGGCCGACGTATTCATGACCGATTACCCTTACATTCAGCGCTTTCTCGCGAATGCACAGTGGGCCCGACTCGTGTCCCCTCCAAGCACGTATCACGTCACGTCCTATGCCTATGCGATGCAACCCGGGGATGACGATTGGCATGCCCGCCTCGAGCGCTTTGTCAGCGACATCAAGCGTGACGGTCGCCTGATGTCTGCCGCCAGGCGCCACAAGCTTGACCCGATCGTCGCTCCGTGACGCAGAGCGTGCGCCAGCTGCGCCTCACCTTCCTGCTCACGCTGTCACTGTTCTCGGCCGGGCTCCTTGCAATCACCGGCTACACCCTGTGGCGCCTGAACGCTGACGCGGTGCGTGCGGGCTATGAGATCTCGGCGCTGCACACCCGCAGCTTCGAGGACTATCTGACACAGAGCCTGAATATTGCCGAACTGGCGGCCGCCACCTCGGTGACAGAAAACGATGGCCGCCCCGACCTCGCGGCGACTGAGGTCGCCTTTCTCGCCACCTTGCGCAATTCTCCCTTCCTGCGCTCGATGTCGCTGGTCGACGATCAGAACCGCATCATCGCCAGTTCCAATCCGGCCAATATCGGCGAGACGATCACGCTGGAAGACTTTCTTCCGCCGGTCAGCGGCGCCCGCGAGATTCTGCGCATTGGCGTCCCGTGGGCCGGACGCGATTTTGCCGACGGACGCCGCTCCACGGCAGACGCCCCGCTGGACGCCGATGCGCTGAGTTTCATCCCGGTCGCACGCAGCCTGAGCTTCGGCGACCACGCGGTCACGATCCTGATCGCGCTGAATCCGGACTTCTTCGTCAACCTGATGTCGCAGAGCGTCCATTCCGAAACGGCCCTGATCAAGGTGCTGCGCTACGACGGCACACTGCTGATCGCCAACGACTCCGACGCCCGAGCAGGCACGGTCAATGCCGGCGACCTCGCTGCCCTGGTGCAAACCGACGCCGAGCACGGTCGCTTCGAGCGCGACACGGATGACCGCGGTGGCGCCCTGAGCACCTTCCGCGCTTCCTCCCTGTACCCCTTCATCATGATCACCCACCTGTATCGCGACACCGCGCTGCAAGGCTGGAGAAGCGAAGCGAAAGCCCTGGTGTTCGTGGTCGGCCCGGCCCTGCTCGCCGTCATCCTGATCGCCGGCGCCTTCTACCGTCGCCGCATCCAGCTGATGACCCAGCGCGCCGAAGCGGAGCGACTGCAGCGCATCAATGCGACGGTTTTCGAGTCCAGTACCGAGGCGATCGTCATCACCGACGTCAACGCCGACATCATCTCCGTCAATGCCGCCTTCACCCGCATCACCGGTTACGGCACAGACGAGGTCATCGGCCGCAACCCCCGTCTGCTCGCATCCGGCACACATGACAGAGCCTTCTACACCCGGATGTGGACCACCCTGCTCAACGACGGCTTCTGGCGCGGGCAACTGGTCAACCGGCGCAAGGACGGCACGCTCTACCACGTGCAGATGTCGATCACCGCCTCGCGCGACACACAGGGAAAACTGCAGCACTACATCGGCGACATTGTCGACATTACCGAACGCAAGCAGGCGGAGGAGCGCCTGCACCTCGCCGCCAGCGTATTCACCCATGCGCACGAAGCCATCATGATCACCGCACCCGACGGCCGCATCATTGATGTCAACGCAGCCTTCAGCCGTATGACCGGCTTCAGCCGCGAAGAGGCGCTGGGGCAGAACCCTCGTATCCTGAAGTCCGGCCGTCAGTCCGACGAGTTCTACGCAACGATGTGGAAAACCCTGGTCGAGAACGGGCAGTGGTCGGGGGAGGTCTGGAACCGACGCAAGAATGGCGAGGTGTTCGCCGAAATGCAGACCATCAGCGCGGTGCGCGACGAGCACGGCAACATTCAGCGTTACGTGGCACTTTTTTCGGACATTTCCCGGCTCAAGGAGCACGAGAGCCAGCTGGAGCACATTGCCCACTACGATGCGCTGACCAGCCTGCCCAACCGCGTACTGCTTGCCGACCGGCTGCACCAGGCCATGGCCCAGGCCCAGCGGCGGAAACAGCGCCTGGCCGTCGCCTATCTCGACCTCGACGGCTTCAAATCGGTCAACGACCACAACGGCCATGACGCGGGTGACCAGCTGCTGATGACCGTGTCGACACGCATGCGCCAGACGCTGCGCGAGGGCGACACGCTCGCCCGCCTGGGCGGCGACGAGTTCGTCGCGGTCCTGGTCGATCTCGATGCGGTCGCCGACAGCGTGACACTGCTCACCCGCCTGCTCGCGGCTGCCGCCCAGCCGGTTCATGTCGACGATCTGGTGCTGCAGGTTTCGGCCAGTGTCGGCGTCACCTTCTATCCGCAGACGGAGGAAGTGGATGCCGACCAGTTGCTGCGTCAGGCCGACCAGTCGATGTACCAGGCCAAGCTCTCGGGCAAGAACTGCTATCACGTGTTCGACGCCGACCATGACCGCAGCGTGCGCGGCCACTACGAGAGTCTCGAACGCATCCGCCAGGCAATGACCGAGAACGAACTGGTCATGTATTACCAGCCCAAGGTCAATATGCGCACCGGCAAGGTGGTCGGCGCCGAAGCGCTGATCCGCTGGCAGCACCCCGAAAAGGGACTGCTGCTCCCGGGCTCCTTCCTGCCGGTCATCGAGAACCATCCGCTGTCGATCGAGCTCGGCGACTGGGTCATCGACACCACGCTGAGCCAGATGGAAGCCTGGCATGCACTCGGCCTCGACCTGCACGCCAGCATCAACGTCGGCGCCCGCCAGTTGCGCGACCCCGGCTTTGTGGACCGCCTGCGCGACATCCTGAGCGCACACCCGCAGATCCCGCCCTCCTGCGTTGAGCTGGAAGTCCTGGAGACAAGTGCGCTCGAGGATCTCGCCGGGGTCGCGGAGATCATCCAGGCCTGCAGCGAGCTCGGCGTAAAGTTCGCACTCGATGACTTCGGCACCGGATATTCGTCGCTGACCTACCTCAAGCGCCTGCCGGTCGCCCAGCTCAAGATCGACCAGAGTTTCGTGCGCGACATCCTCGACGACCCTGACGATCTCGCCATTGTCGAAAGCGTGCTCGGCCTGGCCGCAGCGTTCCGCCGCCAGGTCATTGCGGAAGGCGTGGAGACCGTGGAGCACGGAGAGCTGCTGCTGCAGCTCGGCTGCGAACTGGCGCAAGGCTACGGGATCGCGCGTCCGATGCCCGCCGCGGCGATACCTGGCTGGTGCGCATCGTGGCGCCCCGACCCGACATGGCAGGCTTGCCGGACCGTCAGACGCAGCGCGCTGCCCCTGCTCTTTGCCAGTGTCGAACATCGGGCGTGGATCAGCGCCTTGATTCATTACCTCAAGGGCGAACGGGGGGCACCGCCACCGCTCGATCGTCATGAATGCGCATTCGGCAAGTGGCTGGACGCTGGCGGCCTGAACCATCGCCGAGGCGACAGGACCTGGGAGCAGATTCAGTCCGTGCACCGGTCGGTTCATGAACTGGGCACGCAATTATGCACCATGCATGCCCGGGATGAGGTTCAGCACGCCGAGCTTGAACGCGGCATCCGCGACTTGCTCGAACTGCGCAATGCGCTGATCCTCCAGCTGCGGGCATTGCTCCAGCTTGCCGAGCGCCCGGCCGGGCAGCGCCAGGCGGAGTACCGCCCGGCGGAAGCGGTCACGCAGCGCTCATATGCCGCCGGCACGGAAAGATAAACCCGCCTGCATGTACAAGGCTGGAATGAAACATAGACCATGCTAAGGTTTGTACCTGCGCAGGCGTTTTCGCCTGACGCGCGGCAATGCTCAACCCCAGCGCTGAAGAGGATCCATGGCGATTGACAAGAAGCTACTCGACGACCTTGAGCGACGCCAGGCCGAGGCCATTGCCTCCGGCGGGCCGGAACGCATCGCCAGGCGCCATGCCAAAGGCCAGCTGACCGCACGCGAGCGGCTGCAGGGCCTCTATGCCAGGGACACCTTCCAGGAGTTCGGTCTTCATGCCCAGCATGAGACGCGCGGCTTCGGCATGGAGAAAAAATCGCTCCCCACCGATGGCGTCATCACCGGCATCGGCTTTGTCGACGGACGCCCGGTCGCAGGTTTCAGCCAGGACTTCATGATTGCCGGCGGATCACTCGGCGCCGTCCACGCGCGCAAGATCTGCGAACTGATGGACCATGCCGCACGTGGCGGCATGCCGCTGGTCGGCTTCAACGATTCGGGCGGCGCGCGGATTCAGGAAGGTGTGGAAAGCCTGTCGGGCTACGGCCAGGTGTTCAATCGCAACGTGCTGATGTCAGGCGTCGTGCCCCAGATCGCGGTCATCTGCGGGCCGTGCGCGGGAGGCGCGGTGTACTCCCCGGCGATGATGGACTTTCTCATCATGACACGCCACTCGGCGAGCATGTTCATCTGCGGTCCGGAAGTCATCCGCGCCGTCACCGGCCAGCACACGACCATGGAAGAAATTGGCTCGGCCGAAGCCCATGCGCGCGACTCGGGCAACATCCACTTCATTGCCGAAGATGACCGCCACGCCCTGGAACTGGTGCGCAAGCTGCTGAGTTATCTACCATCGAACAACATGATGGACCCGCCCCACCGCCTGAGCGAAGAGATCACGCTGCAGGACGACACCGGTATCGAAGACATCCTGCCGGAAGACGCCAAGCGTGCCTACGATGTCAAGGATGTCATCGCCCGCCTGGCCGACGAAGGCAGCTTTCTGGAGGTGCAGCAGGAGTTTGCAGCCAACCTCGTCATCGGGCTCGGGCGCATCAATGGCGTCGTGGTCGGCTTTGTCGCCAACCAGCCCCTGGTCAAGGCCGGCACGCTGGACATCGACGCATCGGACAAGGGTGCGCGCTTCATCCGCTTCTGCAACATCTTCAACATTCCGCTGGTCACGCTGGTCGATGTGCCCGGCTTTTTGCCCGGCGTGGCGCAGGAGAAGCAGGGCATCATCCGGCACGGCGCCAAGATGCTGTTCGCCTATGGCGCAAGCACCGTCCCCAAGATCACCGTCATCATGCGCAAGGCCTACGGCGGCGCCTTTCTGGCAATGTGCTCGCGCGACATGGGTGCCGACCTCGTGCTGGCGTGGCCGACTGCCGAGATTGCCGTCATGGGGGCGGAGGGTGCAGTCAACATCCTGTACCGCAAGGAGATCGACGAGGCTGAAGACCAGGCCGCACGTCGTCGCGAGCTGATCGACGAGTATCGCGCCGAATTCGCATCGCCCTACCAGTCTGCCGCGCGCATGTTCGTGCATGACGTGATCCAGCCACGGCGAACCCGCGCTGCGGTGTCGCTGGCCCTGCGCTCCTTGCTCTCCAAACGCGAGACGCGTCCTCCCAAGAAGCACGGCAACATCCCGCTGTGAGGACCGGGGAGCACCAGCGATGAGCGTAACCGACACCCTGGCATTCATTCTGATCGGCTTCAGCGTCGTGCTCATCGCACTGTCGCTGCTGTGGCTGGTGAGCGCGCTCATCGGCCGCCTGTTCGCCGTCGCTGCGCCCCGTGCGCCCGCTGTCGCTGCAGTCGCCCCGCCTGCAGCTGGGCCGACACCCGCTGCGACCGGCATCCCCGCTGGACATGTCGCAGCCATCACGGCCGCCGTTGCGGTTCTGACCGGCGGACGTGGACGGGTGGTTTCGGTGAGGGCACCTGCCCACCTGGCTGTCACCTGGGCCCGCGAGGGTCGCACCGAGCAGTTTTCATCGCACCGCGTGCGCTGGGACTGGGCCATCCCCGGCCCACCCCATGTCGACTATGACGCCCCCCCGCAGGCCCCCGCGCCCGCTCAGCCTCCCGTCAACAGACCTCAATGAGAGAAGCAATGAGAAATTTCAGGATCACCGTTGACGGCACCCCCTACGAAGTCAGCGTCGAGGAGCTCGATGCCGCCGCGCCGTCCAGTGCGAACCCGTCACCGGCACCATCGCCGGCCCCCGCTCCGCACCCTGCTCGCCCCGCAGTGGCTGCGGCCGCGCCAACCGCGCCGCCACGCGCTGCAGCAGCTGCCGGCGGCGCAGGCGACGTGCCCAGCCCGCTTGCGGGGACGGTGGTTTCGGTCGATGTCACGCTCGGACAGCACGTCACGAAGAGCCAGCAACTCGTGGTCCTCGAGGCGATGAAGATGAACACCTACATTACCGCGCCGCGTGACGGCAGAATCACGGCGATCAACGTCGCTGCCGGCACCGCAGTGGCCGAGGGGCAGTCCCTCCTGAGTATCGGCTGAAGCGTGCACCATAGCCCCCCGACAGCCCGAGCACCTCATCCGAAGGCCTCCCGATGGACATGCTGAACGACCTCATTGCGCTCACCGCCTTCGGCCATGTGACGCTGCCGATGATGATCATGTGGGTGGTCATCTGCGGCCTGCTCTACCTCGCGGTGTACAAGAACTTCGAGCCCTTGCTGCTGGTGCCGATTGCCTTCGGTGCGCTGCTGGCGAACCTGCCCACCGAGGGCATGGTCAACCCGCCGGTGGGCGACACCCCGGGCGGTCTGTTCCACTACATCTCGCTCGGGGTCCATCTGGAGCTGTTCCCGCCGATCATCTTTCTCGGCGTCGGCGCACTGACGGATTTCGGCCCGGTCATCGCCAACCCGCGCACCTTCCTGCTCGGTGCCGCTGCCCAGTTCGGCGTCTTCGCCACCTTCATCGGCGCGGCACTGCTCGGGTTTTCGACGGACCAGGCAGCGGCCATCGGCATCATCGGCGGCGCCGACGGCCCGACCTCGATCTTTCTAGCCAACAAGCTCGCGCCCGAACTGCTGGCGCCGATCGCGGTGGCGGCCTATTCCTACATGGCGCTGGTACCGCTGATCCAGCCCCCGATCATGCGCGCGCTGACCACCACCAAGGAGCGCGCTATCCGCATGCGCTCGCTGCGTCAGGTATCGAAGACGGAGAAGCTGATTTTCGCGCTGGTGGTCACCGTGCTGGTCATCCTGCTGGTGCCCGCCGCCTCAGCCCTGATCGGGATGCTGATGCTGGGCAATTTCCTGCGCGAGTGCGGCGTGACAGAGCGTCTGAGCAAGGCCGCACAGAACGAAATCATCAACATCGTCACCATCCTGCTCGGTACCTCGGTCGGCATCACCATGACCGGTGAGCGCTTCCTGCAGCTGGAAACGCTGAAGATCCTTAGCCTCGGCATCGTCGCCTTTTCCATCTCGACGGCATCGGGCGTGCTGATGGCCAAGCTGATGAACCTGGTGTCGAAAGAGAAGATCAATCCACTGATCGGTTCGGCAGGCGTGTCTGCCGTCCCGATGGCGGCCAGGGTCAGTCAGGTGGAAGGTCAGCGCGCCGACCCCGGCAACTTCCTGTTGATGCATGCGATGGGGCCGAACGTGGCCGGCGTCATCGGCACTGCCGTCGTCGCCGGTTACTTCATCGCCAGGCTCGGAAACTGAACCCGGTCGCGTCGGCCTCAGCCCCGCTTTCCCTCATTGCCATGCGTTTCGGCAAAGCGCCTCTCCAGCTCGAGGCGCAGCGCCTTGCGTGCCGCAGCGGCCTCGAAACGGCGCTTCTCCTCGGGGCTGAACGGCCGTAGCGGCGGCACCGGCACCGGCTTGCCCTCGTCGTCCACCGCAACCATGGTGAAGAAGCAGCTGTTGGCATGGCGCACTTCCTGGGTGCGGATGTTTTCCGCCACCACCTTGATGCCGACCTCGAGAGAAGACTTGCCGGTGTAGTTCACGCTGGCGAGAAAGGTCACCAGCTCGCCCACCATGATCGGCTGGCGGAACATCACCTGATCGACGGAGAGCGTCACGCAGTAGCGTGCGGCGTAGCGACTGGCGCAGGCATAAGCCACCTGGTCGAGCTGTCGCAGGATGGCACCACCGTGCACCTTGCCGGAAAAGTTGGCCATCTCCGGGGTCATGAGGACGGTCATCGTGAGCTGGTGTGCAGGCAAATCCATTGTTCTTGCTTCCGACTGAGTGTTGGGGGGTGCCCTATATTCGCATGATCCGGCGCCCGGGCGCACGGCTGAAAGCCGGATTCAGCCTCATCCTGCCACCAGTGTACTTTCGGTTCGCTTTCGGCTCACGGACGACCAAAAAAATGCCCCGCTCGCTGGCGGGGCATTCGTGATGCGATGCTGCGCTTCGGTCAGGCTTCGACCGAACTCCGGATCAGGTGATCGAAGGCGCTCAGCGCGGCCTTGGAACCCTCGCCCATGGCGATGATGATCTGCTTGTAAGGCACCGTGGTGCAGTCACCGGCGGCAAAGATGCCCGGCACTGAGGTCTGGCCCTTGGCGTCGACGATCACTTCGCCGAAGCGCGACAGCTCGATCGCGCCCTTCATGAAGTCGGTATTGGGCAGCAGGCCGATCTGGACGAAGATGCCTTCGAGCTCGATGCGCTTCACCTCGTCGGTGCTGCGGTCCTTGTACATCAGGCCGTTGACCTTGTCGGTACCGGTCACTTCGGTGGTCTGGGCACTCTTGATCACGGTGACGTTGGGCAGGCTGTAGAGCTTCTTCTGCAGCACTGCATCGGCACGCAGGGTGTCGGCAAACTCAAGCAGGGTGACATGGGCCACGATGCCGGCAAGGTCGATCGCCGCTTCGACGCCCGAGTTGCCGCCGCCGATCACCGCCACACGCTTGCCCTTGAACAGCGGGCCGTCGCAGTGCGGGCAGTAGGCCACGCCCTTGCCACGGAACGCCTGCTCGCCCGGCACGTTCATTTCGCGCCAGCGTGCGCCGGTCGCCAGAATCACGGTCTTCGCCTTGAGCGAGGCGCCGTTTTCAAGCTGCACCTCGGTCAGGTCGCCCGGTACCAGCTTGGCCGCGCGCTGCAGGTTCATGATATCGACGTCGTACTGCTTGACGTGCTCCTCGAGCGCCGCAACCAGCTTCGGCCCCTGGGTTTCCTTCACCGAGATGAAGTTCTCGATCCCCATGGTATCCATCACCTGACCACCGAAACGCTCGGCCACGATGCCGGTGCGAATGCCCTTGCGTGCGGAATAGATCGCCGCCGCAGCGCCCGCCGGGCCGCCACCGACGATGAGCACGTCGAAGGCGTCCTTGGCGGCAATCTTGGCGGCCTCGCGCTTCTCGGCGCCGGTATCGATCTTGCCGATGATCTCGGCCAGCTCCATGCGGCCCTGGCCAAATTCCTGGCCGTTCAGGTAGACCGTGGGCACGGCCATGATCTTCCGCTCTTCCACTTCGCCCTGGAACAGGGCGCCATCGATCATGGTGTGGCGGATGTTCGGATTGAGGATGGAGAGCAGGTTGAGCGCCTGCACCACGTCCGGGCAGTTGTGGCAGGACAGCGAGATATAGGTCTCGAAGTTGTATTCGCCCTCGATGTTCTTGATCTGCTCGATCACGTCCGCCTCGACCTTGGGCGGATAGCCCGCGCTCTGCAGCAGGGCGAGGATGAGGGAGGTGAATTCATGCCCCATCGGCAGGCCGGCAAAGCGCACGCGCGCTTCTCCGCCCTTGGGACCGACCGAGAAGGAGGGCTTGCGCTCGCTGTCGTCACGACGTTCGATGACGCTGATGAGGTCCGACTGTTCGGCGACATCCTTGATCAGCGCCTGCATTTCGCGCGACTTCTCGCCATCGTCCAGCGACGCCACGATCTCGATCGGCTGCGTCACCCTTTCCAGATAGGCTTTCAGTTGAGTCTTGATATTGGCGTCCAGCATGATGACTTCTTCCTTGATAGTGAGGACCATCGGCATGTTCGGTGGTCCGGATACAACGCAGCCGGCGCGTGGCCGGCTGCAGAGCAGGCTGCCTGGGCCGGGTAGGCCCGGGCAACTACAGCGACAACTTAGATCTTGCCGACGAGGTCGATGGACGGCGCCAGGGTCTGCTCGCCTTCCTTCCACTTGGCCGGGCACACTTCGTTCGGGTGCGAGGCAACGTACTGAGCAGCCTTCAGCTTGCGCACGGTTTCGGTCACGTCACGGGCGATCGCGTTGTCATGGACTTCCATGGTCTTGATGACGCCGTCCGGATTGACGATGAAGGTGCCGCGCAGTGCCAGGCCTTCTTCGGCGATATGCACGTCAAAGGCGTTGGTCAGCTTGTGGGTCGGATCGCCCACCAGCGCGAACTTGGCCTTGCCCACGGCGGGGGAGGTCTCGTGCCACACCTTGTGCGAGAAGTGGGTATCGGTGGTAACGATGTACACTTCGGCGCCAGCCTTTTCGAACTCTGCATAGTGCTCGGCCGCGTCTTCGATCTCGGTCGGGCAGTTGAAGGTGAAGGCTGCCGGCATGAAAATCAGGACGGACCATTTACCCTTAAGATCGGCATCGGTCACTTCGATGAACTTGCCGTTCTTGTAGGCTTGAGCTTTGAAAGGCTGAACTGCGGTGTTGATCAGGGACATTGCTGAGTCTCCGTGTGGGTTGATGTAACTGCGACGAACAAATGATAGTCGCTTGAACGAATTTGCTCTAATTGAGATTGAAGATAGCCTCGATTGGAATTTACTATCGAAAGCCGTCAGGTGATTGCCAGCCTGAATTCTACTGAATCTGAACCCGCCCCGCGCAAGCAACTCAAAGACGCGTTCCCACCCCCTTTAAAACTGCATCACGACCATGACAGCACTTCGCTCCCTTATTGAATCCACTGGTTTTCAACGTTTCATCATCACGGTGATTGTCATCAATGCCATCACCCTCGGGCTGGAAACCTCGGAAGCGGTGATGGGCGCTGCAGGTGGGGTGCTCATTGCCCTCGACCGGCTCGCGCTGGCGATCTTTGTCGTCGAGATCGCCCTCAAGCTCGTGGCCTACCGCCATCGCTTCTTCACAAGCGGCTGGAACCTGTTCGACTTCACCATCGTCGCCATCACGCTGGCGCCCACAGGCGAAGGCATGGCCGTGCTGCGCGCGCTGCGAATCCTGCGGGCCCTGCGTCTGGTGTCGGTCATTCCGTCGATGCGCAAGGTGGTCAACGCCCTGCTCCGAGCCCTGCCCGGCATGGGCTCCGTTCTTGCGCTGCTGCTGCTGGTGTTCTATGTCTCATCGGTGATGAGCACCAAGCTCTTCGGAGCGGACTTCCCGGAGTGGTTCGGCTCCATCGGCGCGTCCTTCTACACCCTGTTCCAGGTGATGACGCTCGAATCGTGGTCGATGGGTATCGTGCGCCCGGTGATGGAGGTCCATCCGCTGGCGTGGGTCTTCTTCGTGCTCTTCATCCTGCTCACCACCTTCGCGGTGCTCAACCTCTTCATCGCCATCGTGGTCGACGCGATGACCGAGGTCGAACATCAGGAGCAGGACGAAACACGCACCCTGGTCATGGTGGATCACGAAGTCCTGATGGCGGAGATTCGTGCGCTGAGGACGGAAATCAGGGCGCTCAAGAACGACGCCTGATACAAGGCAAAGCGGGCGCCCAGT